>Ga0302293_10000255_pt1 | contig 30246 bp, 15 predicted proteins | sample III_Fen_N2_2_FD_198758 | JGI IMG/M metagenome (GOLD analysis project Ga0302293, IMG submission 198758) | Peat permafrost microbial communities from Stordalen Mire near Abisko, Sweden - III_Fen_N2_2 | ecosystem: Environmental > Terrestrial > Soil > Wetlands > Permafrost | place: Sweden: Abisko...
TGTTGTGGACAGTTGCGGTAGTCCTGATTATTCTATGGGCGTTAGGGATGATCACGTCCACCACCATTGGTGGATTTATCCATATATTGTTGGTCATCGCGATCATTGTGATTCTAGTACAGATCATTAACGGCAGAAGATGAACCGACAGCACCCGCGACGCAATCTGACATGTGTGTCGCGGGTGCTTCCCCCATTTTGTTCTGTTGAAGGGTGGCGGTATCGCAAGATGACTCGGAAGTATCAATTGGTTAGCAATGACCCGATTGCTTTCCTTCCTCTCTTCCAATTTCTACGCACAGGTTAACTTACGTTCAACAAGGCGGTTCATCCGGTTTGGCATGAATTCAAGGCCAATCCAGATCAAGCGCAATGTGCCTATCGGATGGTAAAGAAAAGTGAGCTGCTTAAAATGTTGTACGATCAAGCACAGAAGGTGAATAGCGGCGATGGTGCCGATACAACTAGTTTGGTAAAAAATTCCGTCAGCGATATTTCGTCACGCGTGCGGCAAAAATATAGTCTTATCAAACCTGAAACAATCCCTGATCATGTGAATTATGCCAAGATTGAAAAATATCTGCGTTCTGTAAACGTGGAGGTTACCCGGAAAAGGTTTGCCTCTTACATCAAAGAGCAGCTTTTACCCAGTGGGCATGATGTTAAGAACAGCAATTTCTCACTGTATACACATGAGCAGATCATTTGCTACATTTTAGTGGATATGTTTAAACCCATTCTATCGCTCGCAAAAATCAAGGTTCTGCTCTATGAAGTATTGCAGCCAATGGTTTTTATCCTCGGGCTGGATGCGACTTATATTCAGCTGTGCAACAATATTCTCTCCAAGATGGATAGCTTTGAAAACGTTGTTGTACAGTCCATTCAGGACGATATCCAAACGGCTCCCAATCAAAAAACACAGCCGGAAAATACAGCGGACGCTTTGGTTCAAGCCATTGGCAGCATCGCTTACTATACTCAGGTGGAAACGCTTTGTCTGGCAAAAGGGGCTCTCGATTTTTATGAGCAGACGCCCGACAACCTGCTGACCTGATCCCCAAATCCACACGGATCAAAAGCATTCCACCCAGCCTTGGACTAACTGGGCAAATACGTCCAATGCCCGCGATGTCCCTTTGCCACGAGAGGAGTACCAACTATGCAGATAACGCTATCGCTTGTCATATTGCCCGTTTTATTATTGGTAGGTGTGATGGGTATCCTGTGGGGCGCGCTTGTACGGTCGCAAAAAAAGCAGACCGTGAACATCCGTGATGCCTCCCTATCCAGCGAAGGGCTGGAGGCACACGCGAAAACCATCGCCATTCAGCATGCGGTAACCAGCCGCAAAAACTATATTACTTTACCCATCCCAAGGATGAACGACAACTATACCCTCATCCTTGCTACGTATATGAAGCTGAACCAGGATGTACAGAAGCGGCGCGTTGTGCCTCAGTCCGCCGAATGGTTACTCGATAATTTTTATCTGGTGGAGGAACAGGTCAAGATTCTACGCAGGGATTTTTCGAGAAAGAGCTACCTCCGCCTTCCGATTCTCAAGGCAGGCACAATGAAGGGGTATGCCCGCATCTATGCCATTGCCGCCGAATTGATTTCCCACAGCGATGGGCAAATTGATGGGCCAACCCTCATCAGTTATTTGAATGCGTATCAAACCCATAACATCCTGCTGGATCGGGAAATCGGCGCTATACCCATGGTAATGATGCTGGCGGTCATTGAATACCTGCGCCACCTCTGTGAGGGTATTGAAGAAACGCTTCAGCAGTGGAACAAAGCCAACCAGATTGTGGACAGCTGGATCGACAACCAGGGCTCGGATAACGAGGGTGTAGCGCGCCTGATTGCAAAAAATCTGAATACGCTGGATGAAGTGGAGCCCACCTTTATCGAGCATCTGTTTTACCGTCTTCGTCGATCGGGTCGCAGTTATGTGAACATGCTTCGCATGGTGGATGGGCAACTGGAAAGGTTTGGTACCGATACCGTTCGCATCACTCAGAAGGAGCACAACATACAGTCCATGAATACCGTCTCCATGGGCAACTGCATCGCCAGCATCCAGTTTATCGCCTCACTCAACGGCGCCGAACTGTTCGATTCGATCAGTCACATTGAACAGATTTTAATGCATGATCCCGATGGCACCTATCCTTTAATGGATATAGCCACACGCAGCCATTACCGCAACCGTGTGGAAGAGCTCGCGCTAGCCTTACGGGTGTCTGAACTGCACATTGCCAGGGAAGCGGTGGATCTGGCACAGGCTGCCGACCGCCATTGTACCGATGGCGACAAGCTCAATGATGCGCGGTGTTTGCGACATGTTGGGTTTTATTTAATCGGTAAGGGACTTCCCAGTCTGGTTGCAAGACAAAAGAACACAAGAAGAAAAGTGTCGCCGCTGATCGGTCTACCAAAATATAAGCTGGGTTTACTCTACTTTGGTTCCATTGGTTTTATCACGTTGCTGCTCACCAGCATCGCCATACAGTACGCAGCCATCACAGCAACCTTGAATGTTGTGCTTTTAAGCATCGTAGCCGGTATTTTCGTGCTTGCTCCTGCCATGGAATTCTCGGTGACTGTTGTCAACTGGGTGGTTTGCAAAGCGCTCAAACCTACGGTATTTCCAAGGCTTTCCCTGAAGGACGGAATCCCTGAAAACTTGGGTACCATTGTTGCCGTACCTACTCTTTTGCCCGATGTAAAGCGCACCTTGGAGATCATCAGCAATCTGGAAGGGCAGTATCTGCGCAATCGTGAGGAAAATCTCTTTTTTGCCTTGATCGGAGCGTTTAAAGATTCCGACAGCCTCTCCAATGAAGAAGATGAAAACATCATCTACGCGGCCATGAGCGCTATAGCGGCACTCAACCGGAAGTATGCCAAAGGCGGACCCGACATTTTTTACATTTATCACCGTGCTAGACAATTCAACTTAAAAAGCAACCAGTGGATCAGTTGGGAACGCAAACGCGGCGCATTGATGGAGTTCAACGCGCTTGTTTCCGGCTCTACCGAAACCAGCTTCGCCTATTCATCCTGTGCCACACCTCCGTTTGCAAATATTCGTTATATCATCACCCTGGATAGCGATACCCTCCTGCCGATGGGTATGGCGAAAAAGATGATCGGCACAATGGCGCATCCTCTCAACAGGCCGCTGATTGACCCCGAAAAGGGCATAGTGGTGGAGGGGTACGGCCTGATGCAACCCAGAATCGACGTGGATTGCGAAAGCTCCAGCAAAACATTTTTTGCCCGGGTGTTTGCAGGGCACGAGGGCCTTGACCCCTACTCCAACGCGATCTCGGATGTATATCAGGATTTGTTTGGCGAGGGCATCTTTACAGGCAAGGGTATTTACGATTTAAAGGTCTTTCAAACCGTGCTCAAGAACGCCATTCCGGATAACACGATCCTCAGCCACGATCTGCTGGAGGGCTCCTACGTACGCACTGGTTTGGCTACCGATTTGCGCCTGATCGACTCCTACCCCGCCCATTACAACTCCTTTAGCACCCGCTTGCACCGTTGGGTCAGGGGAGATTGGCAACTTTTGCCGTTGCTGTTTCACAAAATTCATACCCGGAATAAAACCAAGGTCATTAATCCGCTCACCGGTTTATCCCGCTGGAAGATGCTGGACAATATGCGACGCAGCTTAATCGCACCTTCCCTGATGGCGTTGACTGTGCTTGCTTTTTCTGTACTCCCCGGAGATTTGTTCTTCTGGCTTGCTTATCTGATCGGCTCATTGGCGACTCCGTTTTTGATTGCGCTTCTTCAAGCTGTGCTAGCTCAACAGTTTGTTGTAGACAGAGTCAAACGCTATCTTCCCGCGATGCGGGGACTCAAGGCGGCTTTTTTGCAGCTTATGATTACTTTAACAATGCTTCCTTATCAAGCTTACCTGATGCTAAACGCCATTTTCATCACCCTCTATCGGGTGTTGATCTCGAAAGAGAATATGCTGGAGTGGATTCCATCAGCCGATGTGGAGAAGGCACAAAAAAGCACGTTTCGCAGCTATTGGTCACAGATGTGGGGTTCGTTACTGGGCGGATTGTGCTTTCCCCTGCTAGCTGCTGTGTTCAGACCGGAATCGATCGCCCTGAGCCTTGGCTTCGCGTTGCTCTGGAGCAGCGCGCCTCTGATTGCTTACGAGATAAGCAAGGAAGCCAACCCCAGTTTGCCTCCGGCGGCAATGGGCGATGTTCGGGAATTACGCAGAATCGCCCGAAAAACGTGGCGTTATTTTGAAGAGTTCACTAACGCGCGCACCCATTTTCTCCCTCCGGATAACGATCAGCTCGACCCTCCGCGCGGGATTGCTCACCGCACATCGCCAACAAACATCGGCTTTGGCCTACTTGCTGTGCTGGCTGCTCGAGACTTTGGCTATATCAGCACCGGCAAAATGGCGAGCTTAATCGACAAAACCATTACCACGGTAGAATCGTTGCCAAAATGGAACGGACATCTGCAAAACTGGTACGATACCACCACTTTGTTACCCATGGCGCCCGGATATATTTCAACGGTCGACAGCGGCAATTTCGTCGGGTATTTGATTACATTGCGGCAAGGCCTTCAGGAATACCTCGAAAGCCCGCTCATCGATGCAAGACTGGTAAACGGCATGGAGGACACGCTACATTGTGCAGGCGCTGACGGAGTCGCTCTGGAGCGAACCAGCGGCATCAGTGATGTGGTTTCGCCACAGAAGTATGTGGATTTACCCCTATGGAGCCAGCGAATCACAACCCTGATCAGTGAAGGAAAGCTGATGACCCTGAGCGATGCAGTCTGGCGGGAGAAAGCACGCCGTATGCTCTTCCAGTTTGCTGATGAACTGACGTTGTATTTGCCTGGTAGTCACCAGTTGCTCACACTTCCCGACATTTCATCCGAAGCGCTGAACGCAAGCAGCACGACCGATTTACACGCTATCATCTCAATGCTTGCGGCAAACCCGGCGCTCAATGAGTTGTCACAACAGCATGGGAATATCGTCAGCCGTATCGATCAGTTGATCCGTGATCTCCACCGAAATGAAGAAGGCGAACAACAGGCGTTGTCGGCATGGCTTATGGATACCAAAGTAGGTTTGCTGGCTTCCCGTGAGCATGCCATACAATTGGTGTCACTTTTTACAGGTTTGATGGCAAGGTTGGATACGCTTATCAACAATACGGATTTCACCCCTCTGTATGTGAAAAAGAGGCAGTTATTCTCCATCGGGTATGCTCTGGATGATAACAAGCTCACCAACTCCTATTATGATCTATTAGCTTCTGAGGCACGGCAAACCAGCTACATCAGTATCGCCAAAGGCCAAATCTCTCCTGAACACTGGTTTCGCATGGGCAGGGCGCTAACGGTAGTGGATCACTACAAGGGACTGGTATCCTGGACAGGAACCATGTTTGAATACCTGATGCCGCTACTGATTATGAAAAGCTACCCAAACACCTTGCTGGACGAAAGCTACTCCTTTGTGATGAAAAGCCAGATAAAATACGGCAAGCAAAAAGACATGCCCTGGGGCTTTTCGGAATCCTGTTTCAACGCGCTGGATCGTAATCAGGATTATCAGTATAAGGCGATCGGAATCCCCTGGTTGGGGTTGAAGCGCGGGCTTACTGAGGATTCCGTCGTTGCGCCATACGCGACCTTTCTCGCACTGTTGGTAAACCCCGAAGCTGCGATGCGCAACATTCGAACACTCCAATCAGAGGGATTGGACGGCTCTCATGGCTTTTATGAAGCGGCGGATTATACCCCGGATCGGCTGCCGTTTGAAACCAAACGGGCAATCATTAAAAGCTTTATGGCGCACCATCAGGGCATGAGCCTTTTGGCGATTGACGATTATTTACACACCAATGTGTTCCAGCGTCGTTTTCACACCGATGCGGAAATGAACGCCGCGCGTCTGTTATTGCAGGAGAAAATACCGGGCAATCTGCTGTTTACCAAAGAAGCCAAAGAAAAAACCCTGCCCTTTAAAGGGATGGTTGCCAAAGAAATGTCTCCTATCCGCAAATTTGCGGCCATCGACCCGTTCTTGCCCAATGCGCACATTCTGTCCAACGGAAATTACTCCATCCTGATAACCGACCGTGGCACGGGCTACAGTAAAAATCGACTGGTCGCCGTATCCCGCTGGCGGGCGGACGAAGTGCTCAATCCCTACGGAATGTTCTTCTACATCCATAACAATACAACGGATGAGATCTGGTCCGCTGCCTACGCACCGCTGAATCAGCTTCCCACAAAGTATGAGGTTACCTTTACTTCCGATAAGGCTGTTTTTCAACGTACCGATGGTCAAATTGAAACCAAGACCGAAGTAATGGTCGCCACCGGCGATAATGTGGAAATCCGGCGTATCACCCTTAAAAACACGGGTTTGGAGCCCTGCATGCTGGACGTGACCAGTTACTTTGAAGTTGTACTGGCATCACAGGCTTCCGATCAAAATCATCCTGCCTTTGGAAATCTGTTCATTGAAACCAGCTTCGAAAAAGATCAGCACTGCATCGTTGCCAACCGACGCCCACGTTCTGAAGCGGACAAATGCCTCTGGGTCGCCAATGCAGCCGTGTTGGAAGGCAACGCGATTGGCGATATACAATTTGAAACCGATCGCATGCAGTGGATTGGCCGGGGACATACGCTGAAAGCCCCTGTTGTCATGGAACGGAGCCGACCGCTTTCCAGCACCATAGGCGCTGTGCTAGACCCCGTGTTGAGTCTGCGGGTCAAGGTACGCATCGAACCCGGGAAAAAGGCAGTCCTTTCCTTTGTGGTCGCGGTCAGTGAGAACAAAGAACTTCTGCTCAATTTGGTGGATAAGTACCATTCGCCAGACGTAATTGAAAAGGCGTTTGATTTGGCGCTGACCCGAAGCCAGGTAGAAGCGAGCTACCTGAATTTAAAAGCCGCCGAAATGGAACTTTATCAGAGCATGATTCGCGATCTCGTTTTCAACAGTTCCACACGCAGAGCCAACCGGAGTATTATCGCCAAGAACACGCAGGGGCAGCCCTCACTTTGGAAATATGGAATATCCGGCGATCTGCCCATTGTGCTTGTCACACTGGGTAAAATCGATCACATGGATGTGCTGTACGATGTGCTCAAGGCTCAGGAATACTGGCGTTTGATGGATATGCGCGTCGATCTGGTGATCGTGAGCGATGAAATCTACAGCTATTCATTGCCTCTGTTTACGCTGATATCGGACATTGTTCTATCGGGTCAAACCCATGCGTTGATGGAAATTCCCAAGGATATCTTTCTGTTGGAAGGTAACAAGGTATTACCGGACGATCTGGCCTTGCTGTACGCCGTGGCACGAATCATCATCAATGGGGATGGCGCAACCTTAACGGAACAGATCAACCAACCGCGGGAAGCCATACAACCGCATTTGCAACTACCCGCATCTACGGTGGTTGCCGACGCGCCTTTACCCCTGAAGCCGTACATCCTATTGGATGCGAACGGGCTTGGCGGGTTCAGCGCTGATGGCAACGAATACATTATCCACCTGGACCAAAAGGAAAATACGCCCGCACCCTGGGTAAATATCATTGCGAACCCTCAATTTGGTTTCATTGTCTCGGAAGCCGGCTCCGGTTATGGATGGATGGATAACAGCCACGAAAACAAGCTGACTCCGTGGTCCAACGATGCGGTATGCGATAGCTCCGGCGAAGCGATCTACCTTCAGGATTCCGAAACTGGCGTCCTGTGGACGCCAACGCCCATGCCCATCCGGGAATGTGAACCCTACAACATTCGTCACGGGTTTGGCTATACGGTTTTCGAGCACAACAGTCACGGTTTGATGCAGGAACTGACGCAGTTTGTTCCCGTAAACGCATCCGTGAAGCTCAGTATCCTCCGCCTGCATAACGCAACAGCGCGGCAGCGGCAGTTGGCTCTGACCTATTATGTTCAGCCTGTGTTGGGGGTAAGCGTACATGAAACCGCAATGCACGTTTCCTCCTGCCTTGGGGATTCTGGCTCCATGTTGCTGACCAACCACTATAACGAAAACTGGACAGATAAGGTTTGCTTTGTGTATTCGGGCGTGGAAAATCTGTCCTACACCGGTGACCGTGTATCGTTTTTCGGCAACGGTGACATGGCATCGCCTGAGAGCCTCGGGTATACAACTCTTTCCGGAGAAATGGGCGAAGCGCTAAACCCCTGTGCCGCCATAAGGGGCAGCCTGACGCTTGCGCCAAATGAAAACCGCACTCTTGTTATGATGCTTGGCGTGGCCGATGGAAATGCTTCCGTGCAGGAGATGATCCACCAATACGGCACATCGGAAAGCGCCGACAATGCCCTCTCGGAAGTGATTCACTTTTGGCATCGCAAAGTAAACACCGTTCAAGTAAATGTGCCCAGTGTCGCCATGAACCGGATGTTAAACGGCTGGTTGCAGTATCAGATCATTTCATGCAGACTTTGGGCCAGAACAGGTATTTACCAGTCCGGCGGCGCCTTCGGGTTCCGGGATCAATTGCAGGATTGCCTCGCCATCGCATCCATCTGGCCGGAAGCTGCCCATAAACAGATCCTTTTACATGCCCGACACCAGTTTGTGGAAGGCGATGTGCTGCATTGGTGGCATGAACCACAGGGTAAGGGTACCCGTACCCGCGTCTCAGATGACTATTTATGGTTGCCCTATGTAACGGCTGAGTATGTACGCATTACTGGGGACATCGAAATTCTGGACGAGGTTATGCCCTTTGTGGAAGCCCCTGTGCTTGGCGCCTTTGAGGACGAACGTTACAGTGTGCCAAGTCAATCCGACATATCCGCTACGCTTTATGAGCATTGTCTGCGAGCCATTGATCGGGCGCTTCGCTTTGGTGCTCACGGCTTGCCTCTGATGGGTTCCGGAGACTGGAACGACAGCATGAACACCGTCGGTAACCGTGGTTTGGGCGAAAGCGTATGGCTGGGTTGGTTTTTAGCCTCCATCCTTCAGAAATTTGCTCCACTTTGCCGCAACAGGCTGGATAACGCCCATGCGGAGCGATATGAAAAGGTTCGTGTTGATCTGGCAGCCAATATTGAGCAGTCCGCATGGGATGGCAGCTGGTACCGTCGAGCCTATTTCGACAATGGTACGCCATTAGGCTCGGAACAAAACAGCGAATGCCGAATCGATTCCATCGCTCAGTCCTGGTCGGTCATTTCCGGCGCAGGCGAGCCGTGCCGAGCATCGCAGGCCATGAACTCGCTGGAAGATCACCTCGTGCTTCGTAAGGATGGCATCATCCTGCTGCTTACCCCGCCCTTTTACGATGGCGATATGGAGCCTGGCTATATCAAGGGTTATGTGCCGGGCGTACGCGAAAACGGCGGCCAATATACCCACGCCGCCACATGGGCTATTATTGCCTTTGCGATGCTGGGCGAGGGTAACAAAGCGGAAGAGTTGTTTGAACTGATCAGTCCTCTCAACCACACCCATGATGCCAGAGGATACTCCCGCTATAAATTGGAGCCCTATGTAATAGCGGCGGATGTCTATGCTGTTTACCCCAACGAAGGGCGCGGCGGTTGGTCTTGGTACACAGGCGCAGCCGGCTGGATGTATCGCGCAGGGTTGGAAACCATCCTCGGCTTTCAGAAAAACGGTGAGACTCTGATAATAGAGCCTTGTATCCCTGAAAAATGGAAGGAATACAGCATACAGTATCAATATATAGATACTCGGTATGCCATTACCGTGCGAAACCCGGATGGCATTTGCAAGGGAGTGCGCGAGCTATCCATCGATGGGCAGTTGTCTGCTCAAAACACAATCCAACTGGTGAATGACGGGTTAACCCACGAGGTTATCGCCACCATGGGCATTCGCCAATAACACGGCTACGCAGCGTTGCTTTGGTTTGAATTCCCATATACCGCATGGGTTATGAACCCATTGATGCTTTACTAACCAGCTCGATCCTGAGTTTTGCTTTGATGAACCAACCATTGTCTAACCGTACTAAATCAAATATGACCTCCAGGCGATGACTACCTTGTCACCGTCTGGAGGTTATTATCTGATATGGTTCCAGTTATTCTGGTAGGATTATTTCACTGCTGACGCTTTCTTTTTAGGATACACCATGCGAGCGTGGTCAGAAGCCCCAGCGCGCATACTCCGGCCAACACCCACCATACAAGTACCAGACTGTCGTCCCCTGTCTTGGGCACCTCATCCGCTTTCACACGGGCTACTCCGTATGAGGAGCAGTGATCCTGTGTGACCGTTATATAGCCATTCAGGTCTACTACCGCTGTCTGTTCGCACGAAAGTTTTCCGGTCAGTGGGTTGTAATACAGATATTCCATGTTCTGTCCGGAGTATACCGTACCCACATACAGGCTGATTTGAGCTTCTCCCGGCAGCGCGCCACTGTGCTTGAATTCGAGCATCAACACGAATTTGGCTCCGGTTGCCGATCGAATCACCGCATAGCCTGTACCTGTGTTGAATTGCACCCCGAAGTTCAGGTCTCCGTCCGAGGTACGCATCGCCCCTTTAGGGAAGGTAATCGAATAGCCATTGCCATTGATCACAACAGGCTTATCGACATTCAAGGAAAGCAGCATATCAAGCTGCTCCTCAGACAGGATCGTAGAACCTAGCGTCAGATCCACTTTGATTTGATCAGCCAGTTCCACAATGCCTGCGTCTGGAATGTAGGGGCTTGGCGGCACACTTATGGTGGCACTTTTAACCCCCGTATAATAGCCATTCGCCGTAACATCGGCTGAGAGGGTTTTTCCCTGATCTGCTTTGATGATCGTATAGCTTGTGCTACTTGCACCGCTGATGGCTGTGCCATCTCGCAGCCAGCGAATCCCGTAGGTTGCGTCTGCTGGCGTCAGGGCACTGGTGTCGAGTGTCAGCACACCACCCAATGTCGTGGTTCCTGTGATGGACACACTGCCATCCAACGGGGTTTCAAATACGGTCTTTGGGTCGCTTTCCAAAGCGTCTTTGTAGTTGCCCGTTCCCGTCACCTTGACGGTAAAATCAGTACCTACGGGATCAGCAGCCAAGCTGCCAACCAAATGTGTGGTAGTCGTTGCCCCAAAGACATCCGTTCCGTTGCGGGTCCATTGGCAGGAAAACGTAGGCGTTCCGGGGACGGTCAGACCGCTTGTGTTAACGGTCAGAGTATCGCCTTGGTCGATCAAACTCGCGTTACCCGTACCATTGGTAACGTCAATGCTCACGGCTCCTGTGATGCCCCGTGGTGTGATGTCAGCAGAGCCGCTACCCGTTCCTGAAATCGAGTAGTTCCGTGTTAAATCCGTATCACTCAACGATGCGGTTACGGTGACAGAGATGCCGCTTCCTGCGTCCGCGTTGGCAAAGACGCCGGAAGCCGTATAATCCACGCCTATCATCAGCGATTCGCCCGAGGCAAGCCCATCAAAAGTAACCCCAGTCACGGTAGCATCCTTCGTATTGTCATAAGCTTTATTGGTTATCGCTGCGCTGTGTATACTCAGAACCGCTTTTGCGATATCCACCGTAATGCCTGACGGTTGTGTCAGGGTATAGTTACCCGCTTTGCTGCCGGTCAGCGTGATGGCGACCGTAACGGGCTTCGCATCCCCGACCTTCGCGTTCGCAATTGTACCGCTGTGGAGGCTAAACCCCACGTCAGCAGCATCCGCTGTTGCGATACCGGACAGCGTACCACCCGTTAAAGCTACGGAAGTGCCGCCGTTGTATGCTCGGTTCGTCGCAGTAACCCCAGTGATCGTGATGGCATGGTTTGTAATCCTGGCAGTGGTGCCAATTACATTTGTGGGAATCAGGTAATTCTGAGATTGACTCGTGCTGGTCAGCGATACGGTTACTGCAACGGGGATACTATCCCCCACACCCGCACTGCTAAACACGCCGGTAGCGGTAAAATCCACACCATAGCTCAAGGATTCACCCGAAATCAATCCATCAATTGTCACATCCGTGATGGTAGCAGCCGTCAATCCGTCATAGGCTTTATCGGATGCAACAGCGCCGAGCAGGCTTAACGGCGCCTTGTTGATATCCACGGTGACCGTGGATGGCTGTGTCAGAGAATAGTTGCCCGCTCTGCTACCGGTCAGGGCGATGCTTGTTGTGACGGACTTCGAGGTACCTGCTTTCGCATCCGCTAATAGGCCTGTATGGAGATCAAACCCTACGTTGGCGGTATCCGTCGATTCGACGCCCGATAATACACCGCCTGCTAAAGCTACGGAAGTGGTGCCGTCGTAGGTACGGTTCGTCGCTTTTACCCCAGTGATGGTGATTGCCTTTGGCGTGATGTTGGCCGTTGTGTTGACTACGCCTGAGGAGAGGGTGTAGTTGCCAGCTTTGACGGTACTGGTAAGCGCTACGGTTACTGTCACGGAAATATCGTTTCCTACATCCGCACTGGCAAATACTCCGTTAGCCGTATAATCCACACCGGATGCCAGTGAATCTCCCGAAACCAGCCCAGTAAAAGTCACTCCAGAGACAGAAGCGGTTGTTGTGCCATTATATGCCCTGCTGAAGTCCCCAGCAGAAATCGTCAGTTCTTGAGGTTTGATCACCACGTTGATGCTTGGCTGGGTGGAAAGGATATAATTGTCTTTATCTGTACCGGTCAATACGACTGGCGAGAAAGAAACACTGCGCGTACCCACGTTTTTTGATGCTGCAGTGCCTGTTGCAGGATAGGTAGCAGAGACGGAATCCCCTTCCAGTACGCCATTGAGCGTCCCGCCGCTCAGCAATATGTCGGTTGTACCGTCGAACGTTTTCTCAGTCGCAACAAGACCGCTTACGGATAAGGATTTCAGATTGATGGTCACCGTACAGTCACTGCTTGTAAAGCTGGAAAATTGATAATTGGTGCCGCTTGGGACATATTCCGCTGTTACAGTAACCGTTCCCGCATCAAGGGTGTTGGCCGCGGTTTGATAACTGGCCTTATTGCCGCTCAAGGTGACAGGGCTGCCAATACTTACGCCGTCTGCTTTGAATTGTACACTACCCGATAGGGAACCAGCACAAAGCAGTTCAGCTGTAAACGTAATCTGAGTCCCATATGTTGCGCTGCCGCTTGCCTCTGAACTGGTTACCTTCGGCACCGGTAATGCCGTTATGCTGTTCGCTGTAGCACTGATATCCAATACCGCGGCATAATCATCCGTGTCGGTGATGGGCACGCTTGTGTCATCTATCGCCGCACCGATGGCCACCGTGCCGGAATCATCATTACCAAGCGTATAGCGGTAGGTAATGGTGTTGGTGGTACTGGAGGTATAAACAGCGTTGATGTCAGTACTCCCAACCGACAGCGGTAGCGTAGAGCCAGTTCCGCCTTTAATGGCACGGCTGAAATGAACGGTGAAATCCAGGTTTGCGCCAGCCTTGTAATAACCTGCCGCGGGTGAGTCTACCGTGGTAATCTTGGCGGGTTCGTGGACGGTAACCGTAAATGTTTGAGAAGCGGTACTCGTACCATCATTGGCTGTCACGGTGATGGTAACCGTGCCATCTTTAAGCGGTGTAAAAGTGACGCTACGGTTAAAGTCGGAGCCCCCTGTCGAGATGCCGCCATTGGGTACAATCGTCTGGTCGCTCGAAGTTGCCGTAAGGGTGGCGCTTGTCGTGGTATAGTACATCTGAACCGGCACCGTCAAAGCGATTTGCCGGGTCGTCTGCGCAGCAATCGCTGTGATTTTGGGGAAATTGTTCAGGATCTTGAGGTTGATGTTGCGTATGGTAATCGTGTTATAACCACCGTATGTATTCAGGAACGTGACCATAACGCCCATTGCTCCGCTGGGAATATGCTGCTGTATTGAAGATGTACCGTTGTTCACTTCAAATGCAGAACCAACAGGCGTGGTGCAAGCGATGTTTGTATAGAATTGTGCTGTGACTTTCCCATAGGATGAAGGAAAGCCTGCGGATAGCGTAAATTCCGCTTCGCCGCCATTGATCAGGCTGGAAAACTGGGAAATATCGATATTCTGGTACATGCCAATACCCGGTGAAACCATGCTGAAACCGTTACCCGATGCTGTGATATTTACGTTGCTTCCCAACCAGCTTGCATACCCGCTGGTTGCATTGCCGTTTTCCACCAAGTTGCTGCCCATACTAATCACTTTGGAAACCACCACATGCAGTGTTGCATCAGCGCTTTTTGTACCGTCGGAAGCCGTCAGGGTAATATCCGCTTCACCTGACAGATTGCTCACCGGTGTAATGGTCAACGTGCGGTTGGTACCGCTGCCCGTTACACTCACGTTGGCAGCAGGTATCAGGTTGATGTTGGTGGAGGCAGCGCTGAAGGTCAGTTTGTCCGCATCGCCTGTATCGGCATCTGTGATCGTAAAACCGTGAGTATACGCAACCCCTGTGTCCGTTGTGGCCGACGTTGGGAAATCACTGCCAAAAACCGGAGCGCTACCGGCCGATGCATCCACAAGTTTTAATGATACCTGATCGAACTGCGCATATCCACCCTTGGTGAGCGTCGCAGAAAGAATCACCCTGAATTTTCGGGTATTGGCGTTCACTTGTGTGTTGATTTGATACGACCCAAAAGCGCCGCTGCCTGCGGTAGTATTGACCGCCTGCGAGGTTTCCAGGAGCGTGCCGCCGGAAGAATATTCCTCCAAAATTACCTTGGCTTCGTTATCCGCACTGATCGCCTGATACATGCTGATGCTGAAGTGAATGGATACGGTACCGGCTGAAATGCTGGAGAATATTCCACTGCCCTCGGTACCGGAAAGAGAGATGTCCTGAGACATGGTTCCCGTAAGCGGCGTATCCATGCTGGGATTAAAGAGGAAGAAAAATTTGCTGCCCGCTGCCGGAACAGCCCACGTGGAGTAAATCTCACTCGAACTCCACCGACCCGCTCCGGTGTTATCCGTCCATCCCGTGATAGCCGATGACTCAGCGCCGCCGTTTATTACCAATTCTGTGGCAAGCGTCGTCTCAGCATAGGCCATCGCAAACGGGATCATCAATAGTATCACCACAAGCGTCCACCGTTTGACCGCTCGATTGAATTTATTCATAAATTTCCCTCCCAGTCTGGTAAAACAGCGATCAACTTTAGTCTACGCTCATTATTCGTTACCATATTTTACATGAATCCTCAAAGATTCTCAATGGCAATTTTTCACAGTAATTATTGTTACTTCATCACGAAGCTACAGTTTTTCCCCTGTAACATAAGTATACGGGCGATCTCAACGCCATCCATAGCGTCGCGCATGTACTATCGTTTTTCATTGTTTTGTAGGATTCGATTCGTGGGTTACAAATGTTCAGATCCTAGATTTTAAACATTCGTATTGAAAGTACAAAGGTTATAAAAAGCGCACAACAAGATACAACGGACGCATCCAAATTGCACACTCTGCGTCTAATAGACCTTTTAATTTGTGCGTTATTACTCTAGGCGACTGATTGAAACTCTGCATCATTTGCATCGCGATAAGTATCCGTGACAAGAATTTGACAATCGCTTGATGCGATACTCTCTTGTTCTCGTTCACAAACAAGCGGTATATCCTTGTCTGGTTCCACCATTTACTGCAAGTAAAGCCCAAGCAAGGCTTTTTGAATACTTTCATCTGTATCGCTCGCCCTTTGTCTGCGGGCAAACAGCACCAGCCTGTCCGATCCGACGCAGGTGACAAGCGTTAGCAGCGTATCGGATTCGTTAACATCCAGAAAACGGGTATAGAGGGAGTGCTGATATACATCATCGATATATCGCAGGAAGGCTTTTTTATCTGCAAAGGAAGGGTATCCCCAGAAATACAGAAAATTGCTGGCATTGACATCCATAGAGACCCGGTCTACCGCGAAAATGAGGTATGAAAACACTTCAAAGCGCGTTTCAAACGTCAGTTGATAATGGGTATGCAAAAAGTTATTTTTCATATACTTCGCCAGCATACCAAACATGCTCTCGTCTTTCATGTTGTGACCATAGATCAACAGGTTCTGCGAATCAGCACGCAATGGATGGTTTTCGTCCAGGAAAACGGTTCCGCATACATTTTTCTGCTGGTCAAAGTCATGATCCAAATAAAAGGTGTTATCGCGATAAACAATCGGCTGATCCACCAGTCCTTCAATCGTGATCCAACCTACCGCATCGGTATTGCGTCGGAGAATTGGCTTGAAGTCCTTTCGTATCAAACCAATTACCTGAAAGAAAGGCTTGATGCCGGTTGCCCCAGTCATGTCCGACGGCAAAGAAGCCTCTGCGGTAGGGGCTACAGTAGACGTCTGTATGGGCGCCGTCAGCAAAACATCAACTTCGGATACTTGCGTCTGGTTCTGCCCGAGCGCCTCTCTGTGCGTGGATGACAACGCTTGCTGTTCTATCCGGTTCTGATTGGACTGAACAAAGTAAACGGTTAGTCCTGCGACGCCGACAATCAAACCCAAGGCAAGCAAACAGACCCATACGATTTTTTTGTTGAAACGTCTGCGTGCCATCGGCACCTGCCGATAGCTTCTGCCTCGGTTCATAGACTGCCTCCATACTCGTACCGTTATCAAAAATTGCTGATGTACTTCATAGCACAAAACAGTTAGCAATCATAAAATGAAGCGACAGGAATATGATGGCGCCATGCAAAGTGCGAATGCGCATTCGCTTGCCTTCATCCAAGATTATTCATACGCCATTACTTATCACAGTGGCACCGTACAATCCCAGTCTCAGCAGGCGATTCAGTCATGATCTTTCATAAAACCGTCCAGCATTACATGGAAAGCCGAAGTCAATAGGTTCATAGGCCTTTCCCTCTGACAGGTCCGTCTGATGGGCGGTATATTGATAGGTTATCCTTCCATCATTCGTGTAAACATTTCGCCACAGTTCCTGCTTTTCCTTTGCCTCTTTTGAGAACATGAGACGGTGAGTGTTTAAATTGTCAACAAATCGTCGGAAAGAAATGATGCGATACAAGCCTGCTAAACTCGACCGGAGAACGGTAACCAAGCATGTTGTACAACCGGATGTGGTCAGACCAGCGTACGTTATTCATCCGTTCCAATCGCAGATTTACAGCGGGGCTAATCGTTTACTCCCAATGAAACCCAGCTTGATCTTCTCGAAGGTCGTTTTCACAATCGCATTATCATAAAACCAGCCTTTTATGGTTGCAAAGGCATTATCAACCAGCTTCGTGGTCAAAGCCTTCCGTGAAGCGAATGGCATCCCGAAACCAGTAACCGCATGTGCGTGAACCATGCCTTAAGACATAATGGGTCACCTGAGTGCCCATCCACAAAGGAGCTAGACGATCTTTCTTTGTTCATGCGTAAGGGCTGCACGACCAAAACAGCACAGGAGTTTACAAAGGAAATCCGAGAGTTCAAACCTATTCTCTCAAGTGCGAAGAAAGATAATCAATTGCTGCAAATGGCTAGAAACGACCGAAGCAGCACAGAATAGCAAAAGCGTTTGCTCTGCCAATCGCCGGGGAGCGCTTGGTAAACGCAGTAAACAGCCAGCGGGAAATGTTATCTAGCCTTGAGAACAAGGCGGACAAGTGGGTTGCCGCATCGAGGAACATAAACAGAAGCAAGCGAACCGTTGGATTACGCTCGTTAGCCAGGTCATCGGGCTCATAGGTGGTGAGGGTCTCGGATGTCCGCTGCCGATAAATCTGCAGCTAATCGGTGTGCAGGAGATCCATGAAGAAAGAGAAGAAATGAAATGTTTCACTGGGTCAAAAATGGTTTATAAATATAAGGTTGTGTTTCAGAGCTGAGCACTGTACACAGCCTTCGCAGCCTTGGCTGGGTTGTGATTTACCACGCCACCGGTGTTGAAGATGAGGGACACGTTTGCGACGTATATGGCTTTTTGCTACCTGTACTCGTGGTGTTTGGTATCATCAGCGACAACGGAGTCCGTGGAAAGCTTAGACTTGACACCGGCATGAGAGGGTATCAGCGTAAGATCGTATGGGTTGCCATGATTGCGCTTGCGGCACGCACGGCCAAGAATCTTCTTGGAATCAACCTGCGGGCGTATCTCAACAGTCTGCAGGATACGCTTTTGCCCACTATAATAATGCGCTGTATCGTTCATAGCCCGGCAAATACTACCGTGTAACAGAACACCGCCGTCCTGCAAAACACAGGACGGCTTCCTTTATGAGGAGGAAACCATGAAACGATTAAATTTTTTGCTGATACTGCTCCTGATCGTATCGATCTGCACGACTTCCCTCGCGGAAATCGCTATCCCTGCGAGCGTGATGGATGCGGCGGTATCCGAGAATAACGCTGGCACAATCATCAGGGATTATTTGTTCCCCTACCTTGAAACCAACGACACCGCCGCTCTGCTGTTCGCGGCTGAATTGAATATTTCCAACGGTAACCCCCATATCCGCGACATCAACGAAGGCGGGTGGGGTGAGAGAGCCATGTTTGGTCGCTTGTTGACAGCCGGAACGGTGATGAAATATTTGAGCGCGAGAATCAACCTTCGCATGAGCAACGCGTATCTGGCCGACATCGTGCGAACCGAAACCTATCGCCTGTTGTTCGGCCCGTGGAAGCGTGAGGGTGCAACTCAATTTACATTTGGCTACAAGGTGAAAGGCTCGGTGCTGGATTATACAACGGGTACATTCATTAAGAATACACGACCGATCTATGCCATCCGCATCACACACACGACGGAGTATTCCAGCGCAACGAGATACGCTTACCTTGAGTGTGACTGGAAACATAATACAGCGAATGGAAATTATATGGTTACGTTTGGGGTTGCACGATAACCTATGATTTTGCGGGGGCTTCAGCCCTCGCTTTTTTTGTTTGCGCCCAATGTCCTCTACGTTATTTACGCCCACAGTTTTAATAATAGAAAAAGCCTTGATATTTCAAGGCTTTGATTGGTGGGATTAAATGGGCTTGAACCATCGACCTCCACGATATCAACGAAGCTGGAAAGGCTTACTACACATCAAAGACCGAAGATTATTAAACCTTGACTGACTATTCAGGACAGCGTATCTGACTTGTGGCTGTGGTACTCCACTACTTGGTTCCAACTTTGACCTCATCCTTACCAAGGGGGAAGAAAGGCATACCATACATCAAAAACGCGATTTTCATTAGCCAAACAAAATTGCGTATCACGAACCTGCCTGTGGTATCCGCAAAAGGGTTGCGCAGGCTTTATAATACTCAAATAGTAATCAAGAGGGAACCACAATGATAAGATTTCACACTCGGGCATTGTTTACGAAAGTATAAGGTTATCAAGCAAATAAGAAAAATCGACTTGAATAGCGTTAAATAAGGTAACCTCCAACTATGCCGTTAGCGCTTTTCTATGATTATGGGCACATCGCTGCGGTATTTGAGCGACTGGCAGGGGCTATTAGAAGAACGCCAATCAGCACAGGGCCAGTAATAATGATGGGATAAATATAGCGAAGCATGACACAGGGTCCTAAAAGAATCGATAGAAACAATGCAAATGGAATAACGCCAGCGATGAACACATCTTTACGGCGTAGGCATATGCTACCCATAAATGCAAACAGCATAACCCAGCACCAGAATGCGTGGGACAAAATTGCCGAATAGAGAGGGATATCCAAATAGCCGCGGTTGCTATAAAGCGCCGACATTAAATCGCGAAGCCAAGGCCATTGGGAGTTTGGTAGGATCATGTCTTCAACGCTTTCGTGGAACTTCGTTTCCAAATACTGACCGCCTTGGGGGGGCTCTTCATCCAGCTGATAAAATCCCTTTGTGAGGTGACCGAACGCATCCAAATAAATAATCGGATGCCTTAGCCCTACATCTAGCCATAGCTTAAGAAACTGTGGAAGCTGCTCAACGGTAACGGTGGAACTTTTTTTTACCATATCAGAAATGGAGTTAGCATATTCACCGGCTAGTGGCAACCATTTAAGTATCTCTGGTTTGGCTTCATCATCTGTCATAACATAAACGCGGCTAAGCTGTTGAATGGGCACACTTAATGCTTCGCTAATCGAGCCGTCTTTAGCATTAACCGCAGCCTTCAGCCCAGCATTGCATGCAGAATAAAGTATGATGCTGCACAGGCACAGGGCGATCATCCGCATGGCTGTTGTACGGTAGTGAAGCAACCCGACAACACTCACAATCAATACCCCGATAAGGCAGATAAAACCATTGTTGCGCATGAGGCCAACCGCCACCTGAATGAGCACAAAACGAATCATCCACGAAGGCTTCTTAAGTATCGCAGGATCATCAACGAGCTCAAAAATCATTACCAGCAGATACAGCACGCAACCAGCGAATAGCGTATCCTTGGTAGAGCTTATGACCATTAGCGTGTTAAAAGGCATTACCGCGTCAAACACCAGCAGCACGATACAAAACCAAAGGGGTGTTCCATGCCGATATAAAAACGAAATGGCACTTGACATGGCTGCAGCCATCAAAACCATCTGTATTACTGTATATAGTAAAATACCTTTTACTGGGTATCCAAATAACAACCTACCGATGTCACAACAAAAACCAACCATGAGCGTATGTAACAACGGATGATGGGTGCTATACTCACCAGTTTTGTACATCAGGTACTGGTAGCTGATGTCATATGTAAATAAACCTGGATAAAATGCCATGAAATAAGGCAGCCAGCAGAGCAGGAGTATCACCGTGCTAAAAAGGAAGACCGTTGAGTGGCTATAACGATATGTTTTAGTGCTGGAAAACGGTTTATCCCAAGTTCTTTGGATGCATTCACAAAGCCATGCAAACATTCCGCCCGCGGCCGGTGCCAAGCCCAAGGTGCTCACGGTAAGCAGTAGAAGATCCCAACCCACATGATCGCTTTCGGCCAATGTGCCAATCATGCTAAGCCTTTCACCGGCCACCTGCGCGATGACAAATAGAAATCCTGTAACCAATGCCCAAGTAAAGAGATGCTTATCCCTTGTTGAAAACAATTTTGAACCCGGGATCACTAAAACAAGATTAGCAGCCACCAACAAAAAGCGATGTGTGATGTTCGTAGGCCATTGCAAATAGTAATTGAGCGCAATGATTGCCAACGCCGGAAAAACTGTTGCCAGCACCCAGAGTCGGCGTGGTTTATATAAATTGATATTCATGCGGCTTCCTTTCACGCTGAGTACAGATATTCAGATATAATATATCGCTTGGTTTGCAGGTTTCCCCTGCTTTTTTTCGATAACGGGAGATGGAAAATGCCGAAGATCAGCATGAACCCTTTCTGCTTAATTTTAATATTGTAACGGATTCCGAATTAGCTGTCAAGGATGGCAAGCGTAAAGAACAAGCCACATTTGTGTTACGGTAAGTCATTTATTTTCGGATATATGCATCGGGCTTCATCTGAAAGAAGTCATTTTTTCGACGACCAATTTCTGTCCAACATAAACTGTTACTCAATATTACATATACCCTATTTTTATAGAACTGTCTGTTATCGCGATCAGAACTGCGAGTTGAGGTTCTGCTATTTGACATCTCTAATAAAATCAGTATCTGTTCTTCCCTGCTCTGTTCTCAAAACAACAAGAAAAAGGACTAGATTTAATCTTGCCCTTCAAAAAACCGCCTTCTCAATCTTCCCTGGTGAGCTTTACCTCCCTCGCTACTATGGCTCTGTAAAGTGTAGCTGTGCTTATGCCAGTTGCATTTGCAGTTTCCTTGATGCTCATTGAGTTGTTGTCCTATAATTTCAATGCTTTGTTAGTTTTTCGACTGGTGTTTTAGACCTACCGCCCTATCTTCCTCTTGCCCTTGCCGCCTTTAAGCCATCAATAGTGCACTCTGCTATCATGTCGCGTTCAAATTGGCTCAAGGCTGACACCACAGTGAGCATAAAGTCCCTTTTGGTGTAGTCGTGTCAAGGCTTTCTTTTAGACTGAAAAGGTTAACTCCCATGGTTTGTAGAACGTCTACTATTTCTAGTAGGTCTTTTGCACTGCAACTTAAACGGCTAAAACTATCAATTATTGTGAATCAACTTTCCAAAAGCACAAATAGTGATACAGTAAAGCCATGTCATACAGCAAAGATCTAAGGAAAAAGTCATTGGATATCTTGGGGAGGGTCACAGTCAACGGCAAGCCAGAGACACCTTTCACGTATGCCTTTCAGCCGTCAATCGGTTGAAACAGCTGCATCAAAAGACAGGGAATCTGGAGGATAAAAAGCCTTGTCACATCTTTAAAAAACCGAATCCAGAAAAGCTGAAAGCCTATGTAAAAGAACATCCAGACGCCTATCTCAAGGAGATTTGTGAAGTTCTTGGTTGCTCGGATACCGCAGTCATGAAAGCGCTTAGACGACTTGAGATCACGCGTAAAAAAGGCGAAACGCTACCGTGAACAAAAACCGGAGCCAGTAGCAGAGTACTTGTCTGCCATACAAGACACCCCCGCCAGTCAAATCGCCTATGTAGATGAAACAGGGATTAGTTGCTGCCTTGATCGGGAATATAGGTGGTCTGAGCGCGGCATGTCGTTAATGGATGTCGTCAGAGGGCGCAAGTTTAAAAGAACAGGAATCGTTGCCGCTAAATGGGGGACATCGATTATCGCTCCTCCACAATACGATGGAACGATGGATAGCACTCTTTTCGAAACATTGTTTGCATCGCAATTGTTGCCTTCTCTGGCACCAAACACCATGATTATTATGAATAATGCCTCTCTTCACCGCAAGAGTCAACTGCTTTGCCTTATAGAAAGAGCAGTGCTTCGTTTAGTCTTTATTTCGCCCTATTCACCGAGCTAAATCCGATCGAGAACTTTTGGAACTGGCTCATGCGTCATTTGTGTAAAACTCTTCCCCTTCACGCTTCTTTTGATACTGCTTTTTGTTTCGCATTTCAAGTTTATTTTCTATAAACGCTGAAACATGTTGCCTTTGGGTTCCGCAATTTTCGCAACTTTCGCAACTTTCGCGCTCGTATTCTTCTCGCCGCTGACCATTACCACAACATTTGGCAAAGAGCCTGTAAAGATGATCAGCCATACTCAGAAACCGCAAAAGAAAAACCCCCGAAACTTTCATGTTTCAAGGGTTTGCGCTATGGTGGGATTAAATGGGCTCGAACCATCGACCTCCACGATGTCAACGAAGCTGGAAAAGCTTACTAAGCAACAAGATCGGAAGATTATTTGACCTTGACTGACTAATAAAAACGGCGTATCTGCCTTGTGTCTGTGGTATTCCATTTATGGTTTATTATATAAAATTTCCTTAGTGGAGCGTTCGCTTTCTAAGCACAAGATTCCGATTAATGGCTATAATAAACCTAGGTTCGAACATTATTCAGATTTGATGAATATCAGTGCATTGGGACGACCGTGATATCCATTCAATATGCCAGAGATAAACAGCCAAAGATAATGTATAATAAATCGAAGTGCTTATTTACAACATGTTGACAATCCTTAATGTCAGTTGTATACTTCATTTGTAACAAAAGCGTTCGAGATCCAATTATATACAAATGGGAGCGAAAAACATGGCTTTGATATCTTGTCCAGACTGTGGGCAAAATGTTTCAACTCATGCTGAAAAGTGTCCGGCGTGTGGATATCCAGTATCTTCATTTCCTAGAAGCGAACAAGGGGAAAACGAAGAGATTTTGGTGGACAACATCGATAAAGAAAAGCTAACAGAAGAAAGCGAAGAGCATCTGCTTAGAACTGAAGCTGAACCAGTTTCAAAAAAAAGTAATGATAATCCGAATTATTTAATTCGAGCAATTATAATATTTGTAATTTTTATGCTCTTTATTGTTTTTGCAAATTTAGCTGGTCTTTCCTCAAAAACCACAGAAAATTCTACAACAGCCACCAACGATCAAGCCACATCTCCGGTGTCATCATTAACTTCCAAATCGAGCACTGTTGATTATTACGCTTTATATTCATATGCTCAAGATATTATTAAAAGATACCTCAAGAGTCCTTCCACAGTGGAATTCCAACCTGCTTATGATATTATTACTAAGGATTATCATGATGGAGAATATGGGCTTGCTGGTTGGCTCGATGCGCAAAACAGTTATGGTGCAAAAATTCGTTCATATTGGTCTATTGGCATTGAAACTGATCTGGTTACAATTGATACTGTAGCATTGATAATTGATGGAGTTGAGATAATTAAGCAGGTACGAGCTCAATAAAATTTAATAAAAGCAACATTTTTGTTGAGCTACTTATAAAAGCTTTCATTTGTTGTGTTGTATATCTATTAGGTACATATGAGATTTTATGTATTTATAGCTTCTTAAGCGATCATGAAAATCAAATAGCGCAAGCATTACAGGCATCAAAGTAGTATTACGGATACAAGGAAAACATTGCGTGGTTTCTTTCCCACCTCGGTCATGAAGTCGTGAATGATTTTCTCCGTCACTGCTTTTGTCTTTTAACATTTAAACACATACATAGCCTATTGTTGATATATTTAATCTAAAAGAATCATTTTTTCTATTATGCAACTTTGATGCTGGGATGGGACTATTATTCTTGGGGATGATTCCACTACAACCAAGGTCGGAAAGAGAGTCGATTTATATTCCTATATTTGGTAAACCTCCTATTATTAAGCATCAAGGTAAACGCCCCAAAGACTACATTGCAATTATCGATTTAGTGGCAAAAATTTCCAGATTAACTAAGTGAGCCAAAGCACTATTGCTATATTATACCGATTGTGCCAATGGTTTTTCGCCTAGTTTAGTCACCGTTCATAATCGAACCGGTATCGCACGAAACAAAGTAAGTGATATCCGAACGTTGCTGAGTAAGATGGGATTCATTGTGCATGCGAACAATGGTAGTTCGGTTTTGGTACAGTGGGATTTCATAATCGATCTTTTCCAAAAAGGGGTATATAACTATTCTATTAAAGATATATTATTATCCCTTAAATCTATCTACGATAACGATATCAAGAAATATCGGTTACGCAATCCGTATCAATGGATAGACGTTCAGGACATCCCAACTTTCAATGCTTTCTTTAATTACATACCAATTCCATCTTGTCCGCTATAGGCCTCGCAAGCTCTTCTCCTTGAAAAGATGGGAGCTCTTCATGGAAAAGATTATTATAAATTGCTATTCTCATTCCCTGAAGCTAGTGATGTTGAAAAAGTAGCGCTTGTACCTTTGGATGAAGGGCTATACCACATTAATTGGCAAACTGTAAAACCAGATACACATTGTATAAATCAAGAGAACATTAGGAGAATGTCTCAAATGGTCGATTCAAACCCCCCTCCATTCTAAATTGAAGCAACTGCTATGTCAATAGACTATACTCTAAAGCAACACTCGAAAAGTGTGTCACAAGACTTATATTTCTTTTATTGACATGTTTCTATATTCGTGCTATACTTATTGCAACAAAACACGGAGGAACGGATTATGCGCGTCGGTTATGCAAGGGTTAGCACAAAGGAACAGAATGAGGCACGCCAGATTCAGGCATTCAAAGAACTGGGTATTGAGAAAGTGTATCTTGACAAGCAAAGCGGCAAAAGCGCCGATAGACCACAGCTAAAAGCCATGCTTTCATTTGTGCGACAGGGTGATGTGGTCACTGTAGAGAGTATCAGTCGTGCCGCTAGGAACACCCGTGACCTGCTTTCCATCGCTGAAGAGATCAATAGCAAAGGTGCCGAATTTGTAAGCTTGAAAGAGAGTATCGACACCCAAACACCTACAGGAAAGTTTATGTTAACTGTATTTGCTGCTATGGCAGAGCTTGAGCGTGAGTACATCTTGCAGCGTCAGGCGGAAGGTATAGCGATTGCTAAAGCTGAGGGTAAATTCACAGGCAAACCCAAAATGGAGATTAATGTTGATGCCTTTAAACGTGAATGTCAGCATTGGAGAAATGGCGAACAGACAGCAACAATGACCATGAAAAAATTAAATCTTAAACCTAATACTTTTTATCGCAGAGTGAAAGAGTTTGGAGCCTGATGTCGGATGCAATCTGCCTGTAAGATCATTGATTCATTAAAGTCATTATCAAATCTCCTTTCCCGCCATATAAAAAATATTACTATCTTCAGAACGTCATCTATACCTCCAAATCGCTTGCTAGAGGGCTTTGTTTGCAATTGAACAATATTACATCGTATTACAATTTGCTCTAATTCGAGGTCATTCTCGTGACAATCATGGCTTTAAACGCCCACCAATAACAAGCACATAATCCGTCCGATTCTAACAGATTAGGTATATCAATCTTCTTGTGATATATGCTGAAGTTAAAACGGTTTTCACATATAAACAACACTTCCATCTTCATCTGAACTGCATATGAGGGTATCTGTGTATTATTTGCTTTTCTTTCAAGGCAAAGGGACTTTCAACATTCTGCAAGTTATATAAAAATAAGGGACTATTATTTACAGTGGACAAAATAGTTTTTTGTCCAACTACTAAACCAGAAGGATATGAGTTGAAAATATGTATTGGTCAGATAAATCACCGCCAAAAGTTATCCATCACCATAGACCAACCAATTATCAAGCAGTCGGGAAAGCCGCTATAAAGAACACAAGTGTTGGAAAGCCTCATGCCAAACTGTTTGAGTTTTACGCAAACTGCTCGTCAGGATTTCAACCTGCCTTGGCATATATTGAAAAATCGATTGAAATTAATCGGCAAAATATATCGCGATATCGAAAAGCACTTGCAAAAGCTGGTTTAATACTATATACAGGTGACAAAGGTAACATCATAATCGATTGGGATATTGTAGGTCAAATAGCCTAGACGGAAAATTACTTATATAAGTATACATCGATAATAAAGTTAATATCATCTAGCAAACCAGATAAGCGATCTTATACGTTGCGAGATGTATACGCTGGAATGTCACCTGATGATATTCAAGAATTCAATGACTTCTATAAATACCAGAAAATACCATGTGCTAAATTTACTCTTAATCAAAAGCATCTGCTTAAGTTTATGTCAGAATTACCAGATGATCAATATGATACACTCGTTTCTACTTTTCCCGAAAAAGAAGATATTTACCCATTTATTCATTTAGATTTGGAAGAAGAAAACTAGAAATTCGATTGGTCATTAAGTGATTCCTGCAATGGCGATTCCGTTTTGACTCTACGTGATTTTGCATATCCAACCGACCTTCCATTTTAACCAATATAGACATATAAAAGCAATTTAGAATAGTATTTGGCATTTACGTTTCTATCCTCTGGCGATGTTATAGATGGATTATCGCTACAATACGTTAATATCATAGTTGGCTAGATTGATGCGAATTGCAAATAGAAGTCACTTTATAAGATATTCATTTATAAACAAGTGCGAATCATATTGTTTTCAGTAAGAAATTGCACTAATTCAATCTGATTAGTATTAACCATGAATAACCTAGTATCAACGTTCTTGTAAATTTAAGTAATTAGCAATTCTATGTATGATACAACAATAATCCTATATGAAAATGAGAGTCTGATCAAAACTGCTTATAAATCGATATTGACAGGAGGATATTATGGAATAGACTGATAAGGAGTTCGAAGACATACTCATTCGCGCGGCTGAGACAGGAGCAAGGCGTGCGATAGAGCATGTGTACCTTGACAACGGAATACCACAGGCACAAGTAGCTGATACGCCATGTACGGAGGGGGAAACCGACATGGCCAGACAGAAATATCATGTAACCCTGCCAAGTGGTGAAAAAACTTGGTTGACGGGCAATACTGTGAGTGAAGCCATTTGTAACGGAATTGCAAAGTATGGCAATCCCACAGTAGCGCAAGAAGTTCTTGCGCAGACTGTGAGAGAATTCGTCGACCAGACTTACCGCGTGTCATTTATCAATGGGCTTGCACCGTCTACTGTTGAAAACTATGAGCAATATCTAAAGCTGAATATTTTACCCTTTATCGGCGAAATGCAAATGAGCGAAGTAACAGTAGCAACGATACAAGAGTTCTACTCCTGGATGGCATCAGCATCAAAGCATGGCAGAAAGAAAGACCTTGATTATAAGAGCATTGAACGAGTCAGTGGGTTAGCGAGTCGAATTTTCAAAGTAGCTAAGGAAATGGGCTTGATAAGAGACACACCCTTTAAGAAGACTCTTTTACGGAATCCAGGAACAGATGCCGGCCACCATAAGGCGCTGCCAGACGAAGAAATCTCCAGAGTAAAAAGGGCTATTCCCACATTGGAGGATGAGCGACAACGCTTGTATATGGGCTTGCTTGCATATGCAGGAGGCGCGAGAAAAGAGGAAGTGTGTGGTATGCGTTGGGAACACTTGCACTTGCAAGAGGGTTATGGCGAAGTGGCAATTACCGTCACTTATCCCAAAAACAAAAAGCCCGTGGTTAGGCATTGCGGCAAAACTAAAAAGTCGTTACGAACATTCATCATACCGCAAGCGTTGAAAGACATTCTATTACCACTTGCGAAAGAAAGCGGTTATGTATGCCATGGACGCGACTCAGAGGAGCCGATGCCGCACAAGACAATGCAACGCACTTATACCGAGGCTTTCAAGTTGCTTGGAATTTATGGAAAATTTGACAACCATGATTTCAGGGCAACCTATGGAACACAACTTAAGGAAAGCGGAGTAATTAGCGCCATTGTAGCTGATTTATTGGGGCACGCCGACACACGCATGGTAGAAACGATATATGCCAGAACTCGCCATGAGGGAATTATGAAGCAAAGGTCAGTCATTGAGGAGCTTAACAGTCAATTTGCTAAAACTGCAAATGAAGCCCAATGAATTGACATTTTGCTTGACACAAAAACATTCTTCAATCGCTTACAGGGTAAGGTTTGTAGGGTGTAGCGATTGACAAAGATGTTGACATTTACCATAAATCACGTTCTAAGACCTGTTTACTCCCCGAAATCGAACAAAAGAAACCCCTGAAACCATTCCGTTTCAAGGGTTTGCGCTATGGTGGGATTAAATGGGCTCGAACCATCGACCTCCACGATGTCAACGTGGCGCTCTAACCAACTGAGCTATAATCCCATGCCTGTTGCCAGACGACGTGATATACTATAACATACTCATAGATTTTTTGCAAGTACGAAATGTGCAAAATCGCCGTTCTCTTTAAGCGCAGTCTTGTTTTGCGCTTCTTGCTCACAAACGTTTTGCTTCATCCCATAATGCGTAAAATTTGCACCTATGAGGTATGGGCACTCAAAGTGCTTCAAGATTATCTGGCAAATCGGCTATGATCCCAGACGATCGTTTCACACAAGGCTTTTCTCCATCAGGAAAAATAAGCCCTTGCGCCAATTTGCTTCGCCGCGTTTCACATAACCCAGTCGGTCATACATGCGCAAAGCCTGTGGATTCAGTGAGAACGCATCCAAACGTACTTCGGTATATTCGTGCGCTTTTGCCCATGCCTCCACAGCGATCATCAGGCCGCGACCGATCCCCGTGCCTTGTACATCAGGGGATATGCAAAGCCGATGCACAATCACAAACGGGCCAACTCCCAGCCACTTCCCATTTGAATACTGAGGGTCGCATTCTTCACTAAGCACTACTACGCCAACTACATCTGCCTCAGATTCCCCAACATACAGCTGCCCTTTGGCAAGGTCACTATTCAGAATCGCAGGGGTGGGATAGATTTCATCCCACTGATGGATACCCCGCACGTTCATATCCGCGATCGCATCGCTAAAAATCGCGTACACCGATTGCATATCCTCACTTTGTGCCAGTCGCATCGAAATGTTTGGCATTTATAAATCCTCCTATAAACCAAGCGGAAGGATTGCTCCTTCCGCTTGGAATGTTCCAACAATGGGTCGATGCTCATACCCCCGCTTGTGTCCAGTTTCATTCCCCCGGCTGATTGCGAGGGAATTCAGCACCGTTTCCACAGGTGAACGTAAGCATTCCAGCGTCGGCTTTTCATTGGCGCATTGATTTAAAAGTTCTCGACGAGATCGATGTCCTTATAGCGCTTCATGCCCGTACCGGCAGGTATCAGCTTGCCGATAATGACGTTTTCCTTCAAGCCCAGCAGCGGATCGATCTTACCCTTGATGGCTGCATCGGTCAGCACGCGTGTGGTCTCCTGGAAGGAAGCTGCCGAG
>Ga0302293_10000258_pt1 | contig 30112 bp, 22 predicted proteins | sample III_Fen_N2_2_FD_198758 | JGI IMG/M metagenome (GOLD analysis project Ga0302293, IMG submission 198758) | Peat permafrost microbial communities from Stordalen Mire near Abisko, Sweden - III_Fen_N2_2 | ecosystem: Environmental > Terrestrial > Soil > Wetlands > Permafrost | place: Sweden: Abisko...
GCGGATATTGGGCGTTTTGGAAGTTTAAAATCAAAACCAATGATCCTACTTTGTGATGAAAACACACCTTTTATCTACCCTGAAAGACTAATCAAGTATTTACGATGAAGCAATTTTTGATCATGCTTTTTTTATTCCTTAGCCATTTAACCATTGCTCAAACGGCTCCTGTTGGAAATACGGAACAGAAAAGAACGCTTATTTCCAAGCCTGATGTCAGTGAACTCAGAAGCACAGAGAACAATGTAATCGTTCTAAAAATCACTATTAATAGTGAAGGAATTATTTTCGACCGACCGGTTGTAATAAAAGGGAAAACAACTACTGCTGATATGATACTGATCAATCAGGTCATTGATATTGTTCAGAAAGAAACTGTTTATTCCAAAAGTGACAAAACATCGGAAAATGCAACCATAACTATTCATATTAAAGGATTAGGAGAAATTCCTGTTATTCCGTAAAACAGCTTCATTTTATTTTCCGTGGTTCCGGTCATAAACCACTAAAAATCATTGGATATTAATTCAGCGCACGGTTATGAAAAATGGCTGTGCCTTAAAACTTCTCTAACACCTACTTTTACCGAAAAATAGCTCATTATGGCAAAATTTAATCCCGCCGTAAGTACGTACATCTCTAATTCGGCCGATTTCGCACAACCGATTTTGATCGAGTTACGCGCAATTGTGCATAGCTTTTGTCCGGAAGTTGTGGAAACAATCAAATGGAATTTTCCCGTTTTTGTCTACAAAGATTCCATTTTATGCAACATGGCTTCGTTCAAAGAACATTGTTCTTTCGGATTTTGGCTCAGCAGTTTGATGACCGATTCCTATGGTATTTTCCAACGCACCGAACAAGGCGGAATGGGTGATTTAGGGAAAATAAAATCGTTGGATGATGTTCCCGAACCGGCTAAACTCGGAGCTTCTGTTTTGGAAGCAATGAAACTCATTGATGCGGGGACAAAACTTCCGAAAGGGCCGAAAAAAGAGCCAAAAGAGTTAACGATACCAAACGAACTTACCAAGGCATTAGCCGAACACGCTGCAGCAAAAATCGTTTTCGATAACTTCAGCCATTCGCACAAACGTGAATATGTAGACTGGCTAAACGAGGCAAAAACAGAAGCCACATTAAACAAACGACTCGAAACAACGATCTCTAATCTATTAGATGGCAAATCGAAGGAATGGAAATACAAAAAATAAGTATTTACATTCAAAAAAAACACAAACCACTCACTGTAAGTGATTTAATCATTTTCTTTTCAAACAGTTTGTTGAATTATAAACTTATTGTTAAATGACAATTAACCTTTGTCCCGCTTTTGTCCCGCTCAAACAGACAACGTAATCGCAACCTTGACGTATTATTGTTAATCCATTTAGAATTAACTCATGAAGAATGCCATTTATGCGATCTTGATCTGTCTGACCTGTCTCATGTCGGAACAAACGAAAGCGCAATGCTCGTGGACCAATTATTTCTTCGATTCATTTGAGTACACAACTGTTATTCCGCATATCGTTCCGGGAATGACTTACCAAAATTCACCACAGACTTTCCCAGGTTGCATCCATTCGGGTTCTTACGGGCTTTATTTAAACATTGCCGACGGTCAATCAGGATTGATTTATGACCAGCCTTTTACCAATCTCTGTTTAGGGGCCAACTACCGGTTCTCTTTTTGGGCAAAAGATACTTGGGGAGCTAGTAACAACTTAACGTTTGAAGTACGTTCATCAAGTAATGTGGTATTATCAACTCAAACGGTGATCACCAATGGAACTTGGGCAAACATCGTAATGCCTGCTTTCACAGCAACCACTTCCTCTATTCAATTCCGCATTATTACTAACACACCCGGTGGCCCCGGGAATGACGCCGCTTTGGACGATTTAACACTGTCTATCTGTAGTCCGAATCAAATAACAACCCCGCTTACACAATGTGCAGGAGCAGGAACATTGAATTTATACAACCAATTAGTTCCGGGTAATTTATCGAGCACAGGAACCTGGAGCGGTCCATCAGTCTTACAAAACGGTTATTTGGGAACGTTTACCGAAGGAAGTAACTCCAACGGCCTGTATTCATACACCATCGATGGAGGTGGTACCTGTCCTGATTCTGTTGCTCATGTTCAGGTGCAAATCGTTTCTACGCCAACTATCAATCCAATTGGTCCAATTTCAGCTTGCGGATCGTATCTATTGCCTGTTATCACAGGAACTTCTTTAACCGGAAACCAGCATTATTATACGGGTCCGAATGGAAGCGGAACGCTTGTAAGCACGGGGAGTTCCATCACTACTTCTCAAACGCTTTACATGTATGCCGGAATTCCCGGTTGTTCTGATAACGAACCGGTAGCAATTACCATATCGACTCCTGTAAATGCAGGTAATAACAATAGTGGAAGTTTTTGCGGAACCGGACCTATCATTAACCTAACTACTTTTTTATCGGCTAATGCAAGCAGTGGTGGCACATGGAGTGAAACCACCTTGCCCGTTTCAGGTTCGTTGAATTCCGCTACCGGTAACTGGGATACCAATCCGCTTGCTTCAGGCACTTATACATTCCAGTATACCGTTGCTGCAAACGGTGCGTGCCCTGCTGATGTAGCCGATTTTACAATGATTATCGGGAATGTTCCATCAGTAGATCTCGGAAACGACACCATTCTTTGCTCGAACCAATCACTTTGGTTAAATGCGGGAACGTATGACACCTATCTTTGGAACAACGGTTCAACAAATGCTACAAAATATGTATCTCAACCCGGAGGAACATATTGGGTGAAAGTTGGATCCTTGGGAGCCAATCAGATTGTTAACGGCGGTTTTGAATCGGGAAACACCGGCTTCGCTACACAGTATACTGCTGGTGCTGGCGGTCCATGGGGATTATTATCCAATCCGGGTACGTACGCTATTACCACTTCTCCCAATCTCGTTCACTCAAATTTCTCCTCCTGCCCCGATCACACACCCAACCCGGGAGCTAACCAAATGGTTGTTAACGGAGCTTCGGTTCCAAACACGGAAGTATGGTGTCAGACAATCCCTGTTCAACCCAATACAACTTATCAATTCGGAACATGGGTTACGGCAGCGGTAACCGACCCCACAGTAGCTCAGCTCCAATTCACAATCAACAATAGCCAATTGGGGCCAGTTTTCTCACCTTCCAGTCAAGGATGCACGTGGTCGCAGTTTACTCAAAACTGGATGTCGGGTTTAACCACAAGTGCCGAAATTTGTATTGTCAATCAGAATACAAGTGGTGGTGGAAATGATTTTGCACTTGATGACATCACTTTCCGACCGATTTGTTACTCTACAGATACAATCGTAATTTCTTACAGTCAGCCTCCGGTAGTCAATTTAGGTCCCGACCAGTTTCATTGTGCAGGTACAAGTGTTACTCTTGACGCACAAAATCCGGGGTTTGATTATGTTTGGAGTACCACTGAAACTACGCAAACCATTTCACCAACAAGTAGTGGAAATTATAGCGTAACGGTAACTACCCCACAAAACTGTTCTGCTTCAGATAATGTTACGATCACCTTCGAAAATCCGCTAAACGCAGGAAACGACAGCTCCAACTTCATTTGTTCAACTGAAAATCAATTTGACCTTACAACTTTACTGGATAACAATGCTGCTGCCGGTGGTTCCTGGGAATCAAATTCGGTGTCTTTTGCCGGAACGCTTTCTCCTCAAGGTCTTTTAACGTTAACCGGACAATCGGGCGTTTTCAATTTCAGTTATATCGCTCATGGTACATACTGTGCCAACGATACGGCCGATTTCTCCATTACCATACATCAACAACCCGTTGCTGCCGCAGATCAAACATTACACCTCTGCAATACAGTAGGAGATCAGGTAGACTTTACACCATTTCTGACACATCCTTTTGCTCCGATCACCGGATCGTGGAATGTGCCGGCAAATCTTCCCAACGGTTACTTTGATGAAACCGGTAATCTATTGAATCTTTCCGGATTACCTCATGGAGTTTACTTGTTTGATTACATTCTTCCGTCTGAACCCGGATGCCTTCCTGATACCATGTCTGTAGACATTACCGTTACTGCCGTTCCGGTGGTTCAATTCAGTTCTAATGTTGCAGACGGATGCCAGCCTCTGGAAGTTACGTTCATTAACGAAAGCATCGTTCAAGGAAATGTGACGTATTTATGGGATTTAGGTGATGGGACAACTTCCGGTAGCGCAACTACCCTCAACAATGTATTCGAAACGGCTACCTGCTATGATGTGTCGTTGACTATTGCAGCCGACGGATTGTGCACAAGTACCGGATCTCTGAATGATATGATTTGTGTCTATCCTTTGCCTGTAGCCGATTTTTACTTCGGTCCTCAACAAGTATTTTCAGATGGGCCGGTGGTTACGTTCACCAACACGTCAACGAATAACGACTTCAATGCCTGGGATTTCGGAGACAATTTCACGAGTTCTACCGAAAATCCGGAGCATACTTTTCCCATCGGTCAAATTGGAAACTACGGCGTCGAATTAATTGTAACGACACTTCACGGATGCAGTGATACTACGCATCAAATTATTGTGGTAAAGGATCAGTTGCTGTTTTACGTTCCCAATTCATTTACCCCAGACGGCGATCAATACAATTCAGTATTTATTCCGGTAATGACCTCCGGTATGGATCCTCATGATTATTCGTTGGAAATATACAATCGCTGGGGAGAACGTATTTTTTACACCACAGACATTACCGAAGGTTGGGATGGTTCATATATGGGCAATTCGGTTCAAGATGGAACGTATACATGGAAGCTTCAATTCGGATTGATCGACACAGACGAGGACAAGGAAATCATGGGGCATGTGAACTTAATTCGTTAAAAAATGAACCAAAATTACCATATACTAATCTTTTAGTACAGCTCACTCTAATTCTACTCTAAAACACAATTGTTTTCTTCAAATAGTTGTATTTTCGATGACCCAGCTATAACAATGCTAAAAAGAAATTGGACTCGGAATTCTATAAGCACCTCTTTTCCGAGGATTGTTTTAATTTACTTTTTCTCGTTTTTTTGGATTGCAGCATTTGCACAACAACGTACGCTTGCAAAAGCAAAACTTCAGCTCAAGCAACAAATGGATCGTTCAAAAGAACCAACCATTACGGCCCTCTATTTCTTGAGATCTGCAAGAAAGGATTTATTTGTTGATCAAAAAGAGTGGAAAAAAACACTGATTCACATTGAAACAACCGCCCGAAAGAGTCGTGGAAATTATTATGCCCAAATCTGCACGGAAATCGGTCAGAAACTTCATTCAAACGGTTTTACCCAGGAAGCCTATTATTTTATTTATAAAGCTCAAAAGGAAATAGAAACCAATCCTCCTAAAGACAAGCGATTTCTGCTACAGTTCCACCAATCATTTGGGTTATCTTATTTTTACTTTAAGCGATTCAACGAAGCAAGAAGTCAATATCAATTGGCTTACCGCTCTCCAAATCTTTCGCAGCAAGATAAAATCAGCATTTTAAACACCCTAGGGCTAATCAATCGGGAACAGGGATTTAGCGATTCGTCCAAGTGCTATTTTGAACGGGCGCTTAAAATCGCTAACCAGCTAAAACACCAACCATGGATTGCTGTAATCTCAGGAAATCTAGGTCATTATTATTGGATCAAAAAAGAGTATAAAAAAGCCCGAAGACTAACAGAGTTAGACTATACGGTTAGTCTGAAAACACATCAAAAAGGAAGTGCTGTGAATGCACTAACCTTGTTAATCCAACTAGATCTAAAAGACAATCAACTAAGCTTAGCTCAACAAAAACTAAGCAAATTAGAAGAGCTTCTCAGCGATGAATACAACACGCAGCAATACCGTGTTTATTACCGGGCCAAAACAGCCATTCTTGAATCCAGTGGAAATTATAAAGAAGCACTGGAAAGTTTCCGCAAGGGGCAGCTTTACAACGATACGATTACAAAACAAACGGATATTGAAAACATTCGGAAAACGGAATTCCAAATTAATTTTGAGCGAAAACAAGCCGAATTATCGCTACTCCAAGAAAGAAAAAAACGAGATGACATCATGCTTTACGGACTTTCGGGTATTACGGTCGTGATCATTCTTATCTTTATTCTTGTCTTCAAATCAGCAGCCAAACGCAGAAAACGTGAACGTGAAATTGCCATGCTTAAACAACATCAGATTGAAAAAGAGCTGGAGACTACTGAAAAGGAAATGCGTAAAATGCTTTCCAATCTGATAGAGAAAAATCAATTGGTTGAACAACTTACCGACGAAATTCATCAATTTCAACTGACCCCGGAATATCCTGTCTCGGAAGAAAAAATGAAAATGATAGACCGCTTGCAGTCATTTACCCTACTCACCGACGATGACTGGTTAGAATTCAAAAAACTCTTTGAAAAACTCAATCCTGATTTTTTTAATAAAGTTGCAGCTTATTCGTTTGACCTCACCAACGCCGAAATCCGCCTGATTACACTCATTAAACTCAACTTATCGAATTTGGAAATGTCAAGAGCATTGGGAATTTCTCCTGATTCGGTGAGAAAAACAAGTTTAAGGCTTCGAAAAAAGTTGCACATGGACTTACACGAAGAATTGGTTAAGTTTATTTTAAACCTGTGAGTCACGTTAATTAAATCTTATTTAACGTTTTGAGATAAAACGATCTTTTTATTAACGTTTTTAACTATTTGTCCGTTTTTTGTCTCGCTTAAGAGTTGATTCAGCCCTTGAAACCGCCCTACTTTCGTGAAAAATAATCATTCATGAAACACAATACTCAACATGCCCCTGCATCAAATCGATGGTTAAAGCAATCATTGCTTTTGCTCTCTTCCATCGGTTTAGGATTTGCTTCAATGGCGCAACAAACAAACATCACAATCGGGACGGGTGTCACTACCAGTTCAAATGTTCCCATCACCTCTAACTACGGGTACAATTACTCGCAGCAAATTTATTATGCGTCCGATTTACTGGCACAAAATGTCGGAGTAGGACAAATTAGTAAAATCAGATTTTATTTAAATACCGTTACTCCAACATCTAGTGATTCCTGGACTATTTACATGGGGAATACAGTAAAGACCAACTTCGCATCTACTACAGATTGGGAAGTGATGGCCAACTTATCTCAGGTATTTAGTGGAAGTGTTGCTTTTCCGGCACCGGGCAACTGGGTAGAAATCACCTTAAGCACTCCATTTCAATGGGATGGTGTTTCAAATATCCTGATTGGTGTTGATGAAAACACCCCTGGTTTCGGTAGTTTATCGAACTGGAGAACCACCACAACCGGGGCAGTGAATCGTTCAATTTATTACCGAAACGATGCTACAAACCCTGATCCGGCGGCACCACCAACAGCCACTGGTCGTCAAACACAATATGCAAATCTACAGTTGGTCATCGAACCAACAATTCCTTGTTCGGCAGCACCAACTCATGCTAACACGTTGACTTCTACAGCCAATGTTTGCGACGGGGGAATAGCAAATTTATCTATGAGTGTAAGTGATTTCAATACCGGAATTACCTACCAATGGCAAAAAAATGATGGTGCCGGCTGGTCGAATATTGCAGGAGCTACTGCAACTACCTACACCGCAAGCAATTTGCTTTTAACGAGTGATTTCCGTGTAATTGCTACTTGTAACAATACGGTAGAATCTGACACCGCAGCAGAAATCACGGTAAATGTCAACCCAATTCCGGTTGTTACAATCGACCATGTGGATGTTGCAACCTGTGGCGGAGAACCGGCAAACTTAACAGCATCCGGAGCAGACACGTATTTATGGACACCAACTACCCTGTTGTCTCCTTCAGCTACGGCTTCAAATGTCAATGTAATTCCTGCAACTACTACAACTTATACCGTAACCGGGACAACAACAGCAGGATGTTCTGCAACGGCTTCAGCCAAAATTACACCTGTAACGATGGTTACTTCCGAAGCCTCTTATAATCCGTCTGAAAATTGCGAACCTGGATCTCCCGTAACAATTGAAGTAACCGGTCTTCCTGCTGAAATCACCAGTGGTGGCACTTGGGAATACCGTTGGTTGGCCGCAGATAGTGTAACTGTTCTTCAAGACTGGAATAGCTCGAACCAATATACATTTATTCCTACAGAAGATAGTGTTTACGGTCACTTTTATCAAGTACGTTCTACTTCTTGTCCAACCGATTATGTTGATTCCGTATACACTTCTATCACCATCGGTTTCGGTGCTGATGTAGACCTGACACATTACAACTGTAACACCATGGGCGGAACCATTGCATTGAGCAATCCTTTCGGTCAAACCGAGATTACAGAATTATACGCCAATGATTTATCAAATCAAGCGAATATGCCTGATTTTACGCTAACAGGTAATGCAAGCGTAACCGGTGGTCGCACTGTTTTAACACCTTCAGCTACCGGTCAAAACGGATACGCTCAATTGACGGTACCTAATTTTACAGCAGGATTAAACAATTCAATGACTGTTTCTTTCAACATGACAGCGGATACTCCGATCAACACCTACGGAACAGGTGGTGCAGACGGACTTGCTTATTCCTTCGGGGATGATGCAGCACAAGCTTCAAACGGAACCGGACACAACGGAAAAGGAACCAAGCTACGTTTATCGTTTGATGCTGCCGGAAACTCAACTGAAAACGGAAATGTATCCGGAATCTATTTGGTGTACGGTTGGACAGCAGCCAACGCGTTTGGTCCGGCAAGTCCGCAAACACTAGCTTATTCGGCAAACACTTCATTGTGGAAAATCAAAACAGATATTCCTGTAGAATTATCCATCAACACGGAAGGAAAAGCAACCGTAACTGTTGACGGACAAGTTGTTTTCAGTGATATTCAACTTCCTCCGGCTTATATGGCAGCCAATGTTTCTAACTGGAAACACCTATTCTCAGCGTCAACAGGTGGCGACGCTATGCGTCAGGCGGTATCGAATTTGAGTATTGAAGCCGGGAGCCTTAACTACGGAATTACAGCCGGAAACAGCGCCACACCTCCAACAACATGGCAAGGTGGTACAAGCTTCACTGACTTGCTTCCGGGAATGTATGACATTTGGATTTCAAAGGATACAGCAGGAACATGTTTGAAAAACATCGGAACGTATGAAATTTTGAACACCAATCCGGTAGTGGAATTGGGTAGTGATACAACTATTTGCGAAGGTGAAAGCTTGTTATTGGATGCAGGTAATCCGGGATCGGTATATGTTTGGAGCAACTCCAATACCTACACACAAACACAAGAAATTACAGAAGCAGGTTCGTATATTGTGTATGTAACAGACCCACAAGGTTGTTTGGGAATCGGAACAATCAATGTAGCTGTAAACGATGCACCAAGTGCTGCAGGAATCTACTCACAAGGTTCTTTCCCAACCGTTTTCTTTGCGGTTACCAGCCCTGAAAACGCGTCAACGTACGATTGGAACTTCGGAGATGGTGCAACCATTACAAACGGACCTTCCAGCGTATCGCATACCTATACAACCGACGGAACATTTACCGTAACAGCAACCCTTACAAATGACTGTGGAACAGCAACCGTAAGTACATCTGTTACCCTTACGGATGTTACCGGAATCAATGAAAATCAAATCGACGGATTGGTTATTTACCCGAATCCGGCAACCGATCACGTAACTATTTCACTTCCTGACAACGAAACCAGTGAAGTAAGTGTTTACGACCTTTCAGGAGCATTGGTTCAATCAACTCAAACATTCCATTTATCAACTTCAATGGATGTTTCCCAATGGACAAAAGGCGTTTACTTTTTGCACATTCGCAATCAAGGTAAATCCAGTGTTTCCAAATTGGTTATTCAATAGTTAAGTAGTAGTAGTAAATAAGTAGTCAGAATGGGATAGCCGCACGGTTATCCCATTTTTAGGATTCTAAACAATTCGTTTTTAACGAAAAACATCACTTTATCGATCATGAAAACAGCTGGTATTTTATTCGCAATGGTCTGTTTCGTTCAACTCAGTTGGGCACAGTGCACCTGGACGTCCGTTTTTTACGACTCGTATGAATACACGTCCGTCATTCCCTATATTGTGCCCGGAACAACTTATCAAAATACATCACAAACGTATGCCGGCTGTGTGCGAACGGGAACCCGCGGAATGTACCTAAATATTGTTGATGGTTTTAGTGGAATTGTTTATTCTCAGCCTTTTCAGGATATCTGTATCGGGCAAAATTACCGTTTTACCTTTTCAACCCGTGATGCTTTTTCAAGCACAAACAACCTCACATTCAATGTCTATGACAACAATTCCAATGCCTTGCTTGCTACGCAAACTGTAGTCACCAATAGTATTTGGAACGATGTAACCATGCCTTCTTTTACGGCAACCTCAACCACTATTCGTTTTGAAATTTTAAGCAACACGCCCGGTGGACCTGGAAATGATGCGGGTTTTGACGATCTCAGACTTCAACAATGCCAACCCAATCCGATCAATCACACCGTTACAAAATGTATCGGAACCCCCAATTTTAATCTTTACAACGAACAAGCCGGAGTTATTCTCAGTCAGTCAGGAATCTGGACTGGACCTGCAGCATTGCAAAACGGTTATCTCGGCACCTTTACTACCGCTGTCAATCCGAATGGAACGTATACCTATACCATTGACGGCGCTATTGGATGTGCAGACAGTATTTCTAATTTTCAGGTTCAGGTAATTTCAAGTCCCGACATTACAGCTTTTACAGCAATCGAGGCTTGCCAAAACACCATTTTACCCGCAATAACAGGAACAAACATTACTTCCAATGCCGCTTATTTTACGGGAACAAACGGAACAGGAACAACATACAATCCAGGAGCTTCTATCAGCACTTCGCAAACACTTTATGCCTACGACGGAATAGCGGGTTGTTCCGATCAGGAATCGGTTGTTGTTACCATCTCTCAACCAAATACGGCAGGAAATGATGAAAACATCAGTTATTGCTCTCCTGTAGGAAGCATCGACTTAAACCTTCTACTGAATGGTAATACGGGTCAAACCGGAACATGGACCGAAACAACGATACCTGCTTCCGGGACATTTACGCCGGCAAACGGAGCATTCAATACCTCCGGAATTCCATTCGGAACGTATTCATTTACCTACACTGCTCCGGCCAATGGCGCTTGTATTGCAGATCAGGCAGTGTTTACCGTTTCTATCGGCGAACAGGCGAATGTAGATCTCGGAAACGATACTACTTTTTGTCAGGGACAAGGAATGATGCTTAATCCGGGTGTATTTGACAGCTATCTTTGGGACAACAACAGCGTTAACCAAACCCGATACGTGACACTTCCCGGAACCTATTGGGTGAAAGTTGGTAATATCGGTGATAATATCATTCTAAACGGCGATTTCGAACAAGGAAACACCGGTTTTTCCACAGGATATTTACCTGGATCAGGTGGAGCTTTCGGGTTGTTATCCAATGCCGGAACGTATGCCGTGAGCACTTCTCCGAATTTGGTACACAACAATTTTAGCGCATGTCAGGATCATACGCCCACTCCGGGCACGAACATGCTTATTGTAAATGGATCAGGAACTCCTAATACCAGTGTTTGGTGTCAAACAGTTGATGTTTTACCCAATACTGATTATCAATTTAGCACATGGGTTTCTTCTGCCTTGAACGATGCCAATGTAGCGCAACTGCAATTTAACATTGACGGAGCGAACTTAGGCGGTATTTTCTCTCCATCTGCTTCAGGTTGTTCATGGTCGCAATTTTACCAAACGTGGAATTCGGGAATGGCAACCAATATACAGATCTGTATTGTGAATCAAAACACCAATGTAAGCGGAAATGACTTTGCCATTGATGATATCAGTTTTGCTCCTATTTGTTATGCTTACGACACAATTGTTGTGGGGAATTACCCTCAACCGGTTATCACGGTTTCTCCGAACGATACGATTTGCGCTGGTGAAACGGCTCAACTCACTGCTTCTTCTGCGGCAAACAACCTCACTTATACCTGGAATCCGGGAGCGCTTACGGGAAATTCTATTTCGGTTTCTCCACTCGTTTCAACTGTATACACGGTAAGTGCCGTTTCAACAGAAGGCTGTACTTCCAACATTGTGAACCGTACTGTGATTGTGCGACCAACACCGCAAGCTGATATCTTTGTGAATGGAAACGATACTATTTGTATCGGTGCAACCGTTTTATTAGATGGAACCTCATCGTTACCAAGCTCCACTTTTTTATGGTCGCCCAGTAATGGTGTTAACCAGCAAGAAGCCGTAATACCTGTTGCGAATACAACTTATTCGTTAACTGTAACTTCTCCATTCGGATGTAGCCATGATACTTCAGTCACCATTTTCGTTATTCCTGATCTGAATGTTGACATTTCAGGCAGCACCTCTTTTTGTGAAGGTTCAGGAACCACACTTTCGGTAACATCGAATCAACCGAACATGGAATATCACTGGTTTCCTACCGGTGAAACAACACCACAAGTAAACCTTTCATCGGGCAATGCCGGATGGATTTATGTTACAGGAGACTATTTCTTTTGCCCACAAGCTATTGATTCCGTACAGTTGGTTGTACAACCGAATCCAACGGTTATCGTTCCCCAAGATGTGGAAGTTTGTCCGGGTGAACCGGTTACCATGCAAGTTGCCTCCGATCAACCCGGAAGTACGTTTGTCTGGAATCCGGGAAATCTTTCAGGCGAAGTAAATACGCTAACAGTCAACGCGACAACAGTATACTATGTCTTTGCTCAAAATGGTGCTTGCATTTCACCGCTAGATTCGTTTGCGATCAATGTCTCCTCAGCGTGCTATCTGGCTATTCCGAATGTCTTTACACCAAACGGTGACGACTCAAACGATTTTTTTCAACTTGTTTCGCACGAGGGAATTGCATCATTGAGTTGTGTAATTGTGAATCGCTGGGGAAATACTATTCGAACGTTCAATACACCCGATTTCGCATGGGATGGTACAGATGAATCCGGGAATACCGTTTCGGAAGGTGTTTATTTCTACCGGATTGAAGCAGTGACAAATGCGCAGGAAATCCTGAATGAGCATGGAACAGTGACGTTGGTTCATTAACCGAAGTATTGGTATGAAAATTGCTGTATCTTGGTGTTATTAAACCTTCGATCATGAAACAATTGTACATCCTATTTGCATTCGTTCCTTTCTTCTCTTTCGCTCAACGCGCCCAGATTGGAACCTATTTCACGTGTGACATTCCCAATAAAAGTGTGATGCCCAAGATGAGCACCAATGCCGGATTGGGATTGCAATTTGCCTACAAGCCCATACAGCGCTTACCGATGATGCTCGAATTTAAAGCAAGTGTAGGAATGTATTCCAACCGTACACTGCAACAAACGTATGTGTTTGATTCTACGAGCAGCACTACAACAGATGTTACGTACTCCAGTGCCATGAATCGCATATCGCTGGGAACAAAATTTTACCTGGTGAACGACTACCGAACTGTGCGACCTTTTATCACACCACAAATAGGAATGGCATTTATGCGCTCTAAAATTGTCATTGCCGATCCGCAAGACCAAGACGACTGCAAAGCGTTGGAACGCAAAACTACCCAACGTTATTCCGGATTAACTTACGGTGGTGAAGTTGGGGTCGAAGTGTCGATGAATCGCTTGTTCAAGATCAATTCAGAGGATAATACCCATCGTTTATACGCTTCCGTTACGTTCATGAACAGCTTCAATCGTTTCGAATATGTGAATGTGAAATACATGCAAGATCATGATCACGCTGCGATGACAGGCGGAACCGGTGGAACGACAACTACCACAGATGACGGTCGCGATATCAACGGCCAATTCATCAATGTTTCTACCAGTAGCATTCACGAACACAAAATAGCCGAGTTGTACAATACCAATCTTCAGTTTTGGGGATTCAATATCGGGTATACGTTTAATTTCTAAAGTGAACACTAAAAGGATTCCCACGAATTCACGAATTTTTTGCTTCCGCCTCAGGCGGACACTCGCTCAGTATTGTGACAATTACAATAAACTATCAAGTATAAAGAGCGTCCGTTGCGCCTGCTGAAGCTTCAGCGTAAGTATTAGGCGCGCCATAATTCGTGTATTCGTAGGGAAAAATAACGTGTCGGCTAGCCGATACTTCTCCTCAATTTTCAAGGGAATCGGAATTGACGAAAAAATATTTTTTTTTATTAAAAGCCCCGTTTTCAGGCGAATTCGGGGTTTTTTATTGCCAATTTTGTACCTGATTCAACGTTTTTTCACTTAAAGCTGTTACCAACTTGTGTTGTAGTAAGAAAGAGGTAACCAATTTACAAACTGTTTAATGAGCAAAGAGCAAACCAATGCTATTCCAACCGATAATGATTTCTTAACCGAAATCTACAATCGCTACGGGAAAAAGCTATACGCCTATGCTTTGAAAACATGGAAAATAAGTGAAGACGATGCGTGGAATTTGATCTACAAAACACTCTACAAAGTCATTGAAACGCATCAAAATTACACCTTCGAGACAGAAGATAAATTTGCGTCGTTTGTGTTCAAAATCTTCATTAATTATTTAAGAAACGATTATCGCGATAAGAAAAAAACAACGCTAGACGTAGCGCCAACAGATGTCAGTGAATTACACGTGCGAACCGAGGAACACCAAACTCACGAAGAACTCCCTGATCGAAAGATCAAGGTGCTTAGAGAGGTACTCGACGGACTGGAAGATTGGCAACGAATTTTAGTGCTCATGAGAAGTGACGGAGCTGCCTACTCGGAAATCGCCAAGTATGTAGACAAACCCGAACAACAGCTGAAAGTATACTACCAGCGAATAAAAGAAGTAATAACCAAAAAACTAAACGATCATGCTTGATTCAACTTTATCAGACAGTCAACTGCGTGAAATGCTCAAACAGGTCGTTTTAACCGGTGACGACGACGACAAGCTTACAAAAACACTTTTAGACATGGAACAAAAATTTGTATTTGCAACTACAGCGGCAATCGCTATTCCTGTTGCGCAAGAAGCAGCACTTTTAGGCAAACTCGGAGGAGGAGCCGCTTACAAAACCGCAGCAAAATTCGGACTGAAATGGCTCTTCGGAGGACTTGGAGGAGTTGCCGTAACCGCAACTTCCATTCTCGTTTACCAGCAACAAAAGCCCCAAGAACCGCAACAACATAAACCTGTAATAGCACTCGTTCAACAACATCCCGACACTTCGAACTTTTTCGTAGCTAGTAAAACCGATAGTGTAGGATCGACCCCAACAATTTCTGCACCAAAAGAAGTAACAGAGCAACCGTACGAATTGTTACCACTATCTCCTGTTAGTCCAATTGTCAGCACACCGTTGGAACGGCAGGAGGCAGTGGTTGTGGGCAACCCTGTTTCGATGAGAGTAACGCCTGAAATCCTTGCCCCACTGGAAGCATTGGCTGATTTAGGCGAATTGGCTCCACTTTCACAATTGGAGGAACGTTTCTATTCAGATGACAGCCTATTTGCACTGCAATCGTTTGACGGCGTAAAAATTCTTGAAATCAACGTTGAATCCGGTAATATCATCGTCACCAAAGCAAATGGTAATCAGGTGATCGTTGACCAACCCGAAGGAGTTATAGCAACCGAACAACGGCAAGAAAAACTCTCTGTTTTCATGAAACCGATGGATAAAAAACAGCGGAAACGCCATAACGACATTCCTTCATTTGACTTGAACATTGCAGTGCCGACTGGAACAAGTTTGGTCATTGTAACATCAAGTGGTACAGTTGACATAGAAGGTCTGGAAGGAAAAAGCTGTGAAGTCACCAATAATTTCGGCGAAATCGTCATCACAAACTGCATCACCGACATCAAAGCAACGGCCTCAAGCGGTTCTATTATCCTAACCAATATTACCGGAAAAACCGATCTGCATTCCTATTTCGGAGACGTGAATCTCGAAAACACACGAGGAGCAACATCAACACACATTTCATCAGGAAACTATATGGCACATGATGTAAAAGGTGAGATGATGATTCAATCAGATTTCGGCGACATTTCTATCGTGAATGCGCTTGGCAACACCACCATTAACAGCAGTTCAGGATCCATAACCTTGGATAGTCTCAGTGGTGAAAAATGCACCATTAACAGCAATTTCGGTGATTTGTATCTACATGAAATCACTGCTGAAAGTTCGATTGTTTTAAACTCAGGAAGCACCTCCATCAATAAACTGAATGGCAATCTTAGCTTAAATACTCAATTTGGTGACGTTTCGATTGAAAACCTAAAAGGTAACCTTCACTTAAATGGAAATTCTGGAGATATTCATCTCAAAAAACTTGTAGGAGATTTGGTGGTTGATTCGCAATTTGGAAACGTAACCATGAAAGACACCAAAGGTAATGTATCTGTTCAGGCCAATTCGGGCGATATCAATGGCAACAATGTGGAAGTAACAGATAGTTTGATAGTAGCGGTTGATTTCGGTAACAGTGATATCGAATTAGTCAACAGTGCTGAAAATCTTCGGTTCGATGTAGAGGCTTCAATGGGCACTGCTAGTATCCACAAGGGCAACTTGAAATTGGAGGAAGAAGATGGTCATATTATTACCGATAAAGGCAGCATCACAATCAAGGGAACAGCTCAATCGGGTAATGTTTCATTCGACTAGCAATGTAAGACCTAAGACTTTTAGACTGAAGACGTCTAAGGTCTTAAATTCACAAATTATATTAAATGAAGATCTAGCATAAGTAGTAAGTATCTAAAAGACAACTTGAAATTGAACCCGTACGAGAGTATTTTATAACTGAAAAGTGTAGAACAATCAAAGCATCTACCTGCATTGGTGAACTTTCATTCGACTAAGTAAATTTAAAGACACTCGTTGCCTTTTTTATCTGGAGAGAGATACTTACGCTCAATCGAGCTGCCTTCGGGTAGCTCGATTGTTTTTTTAGTTGGTTATAAAGCTGACTTCTACACTTCACCTATTCTCCCCCACCACTCACCGAATTATCCTTGTATGCTCTTTATTCCTGCCATAGATTTGTTGAAAATTCACAAACAATGAGCACAGAACCAATTAACGCAGAGGATCAACATCATTATCTCAGCTGGCAAAAAAGCAACAAACGCGGTAAAATCACTACAGGTCTTTTTGTAGTTGTTTTCGGAATCTTATACCTATTACACGAAACAGGCGTCAAATTACCAACCTGGACCTTCACACCCGGTCCGTTTATCATCGCATTCGGTTTAATTGTTTTGGTAAAGCACAAATTCAAAACACTCTTCGGCTACATCATGATTGCTGTTGGAAAGCTGCTAATCTGGAAAGAGATTTACCCGGACGCTGTAAACATGAACATCGTTTGGCCCGTTTTGGTGATCTTACTTGGCCTTGTCATTCTTTTCAAATCAAAACCAAGATCAGGTTTTGGCAGACACGGTAACCGCTTTGATAAACGTCGTGAGTTCTTTAAAAAACACCACCATCATCAATACTTTGAGGGTTTGGAAGACCTTGAAAACATATCTCAAGATGACTTCATCGATGCCGTTTCTATTTTCGGTGGCGTGCAGAAAAACGTGGTCAGCAAACAGTTTCGAGGGGCAGATATTGTTACCATCTTCGGGGGAAACGAGATCAACCTGTCTCAAGCCGATTTCAACCATCAAATTGTGATGGATGTGACCAATCTTTTTGGCGGAACCACACTTACAATTCCCAATCACTGGCAAGTCAAAACCGAAGTCGTGAGCATTTTCGGCGGCATCGAAGATAAACGACCGACTGACCAACACAATTCTGACAACCCCGATAAAATCGTGATCTTACGCGGAACATGCATGTTCGGTGGTATCGAAATCAATAGCTTCAATTCAAAATAAGTTTATGGAAAAACGCACATCGTCCAATCAGGTAAAAATCAAGTTCTCTTTATGGGTACTGGCAGCCGCTGCAGTTCAATTTATTTTGCTCTGGGGAAACGGTTTTCATTTTACAATTGCATTGAGAGATGCGCTGTTGAGTTCGCTTATCATGATTCTTCTCGGGCAGATTCTCTACTTGATTCAACACAATTTCCATCCATCAAAACCGTTGAATTTCGTGAATTTCGCCATCATTTTCGTATTCACCGGAATGTTTCAACTCGCCTTCAACGGAATGTACAAATTACTCTTCACTGATTACGATTGGCAACACTTTGTCTTTCCGTTTGAAGCTGTAAGGGCCGTTATGGCTTTCTTCTTCTTATTGTTGATTAGTTTGAATTGGTGGATTCAGAAAAATGCCCAAACACAAGCCAATATACAGGAGCAACTGCTGGAAAAAGAACGCGCATTGACCAAAGCAGAATTAGACAACATACACCAGCAGTTGCAACCTCATTTTTTATTCAATAGTTTAAATTCCATCAGCGCACTGACCATTTTGGAACCCACCGAAGCGCATCGTATGATTCAGTTATTGAGCAACTTCCTTCGCGGGACTCTTCGCAAAGACGTACAACAATTGGTTCCGCTCAAAGAAGAATTAGAGCAAATCAGGCTTTATTTGGAAATCGAAAAAGTACGTTTCGGACATCGGCTTACTACTGAAATCAATAGTAACGACGCTTGCGAAGAACTCAAAGTTCCGGCTTTGATCTTACAACCGATTCTCGAAAATGCCATTAAATACGGCTTATACGGTCAAGTAAACGCCATTACCATTTCGGTGAATGTGTTGTGCGACGGAAAACTGCTTACCGTAACCGTTTCGAGTCCTTACGATACCCAATTTGTAAACGCCAGCGAAGGAAAAGGATTCGGATTAGCGAGTATCCAACGCCGATTATCCTTATTTTTCGGACAAAGTGGGTTATTGTCCACTGCCAAGACGGAAGAATTGTTTACCACAACCATTTGCATTCCACAAGTATGAAAAAAGTATTGATTGTTGACGACGAACCATTGGCACGTGCCATTATCAAATCATTTTTGCAGGCGCATCCCGATTTGGAATTGGTTGGAGAATGTGGTGATGGTTTTGAAGCAGCCAAAGTAATTGCAGAAACAAATCCTGATTTGTTATTGCTCGATATTCAAATGCCGAAGATCAACGGTTTTGAATTGCTGGAAATTCTACCCGATCCTCCGGCTGTTATCTTCACAACCGCTTTTGATGAATACGCGTTAAAAGCATTCGAGGTTCACGCCTTGGATTATTTATTGAAACCGTTTTCGGCCGAACGTTTCGGTCAAGCCATTGAAAAATGGAAATCGGTTGCAGCTGAAAACAAAAAACCAGCCGGTTCTATTCACTACCAGGTTCCCGACGAACAATACCGTGTGGTCATCAAAGACGGAAGCGAAATCAAGATTATCCCAACCGCAGAGATTCATTACATCGAAGCGTATGATGATTATGTGAAAATTCATACCGGCAAAGGAACACATCTCAAAAAGAAGACCATGAGTCATTTTGAATCGAGCTTGCCATCTCAGCAATTCATCCGCATTCATCGTTCGTTTATTCTCAATATTCAGGAATTGACCCGCATCGAATCGTTCGAAAAAAACAGCTACATCGCCATTCTGAAATCAGGGGCGCGGTTGGCTATTAGCAGAACTTCATATGCAGAATTGAAGGCGGTGCTAGGCGTTTGAGTAAGCGCGGGACGCACTTAATGTTGAATGCTTAATTTTTGATGTTGAATTAAAATCCTCTTTAAAAACCAAACTTTGTCCAACTGTTAGCCAGATATTTAATGGTTGTTAACTTCACCGAGGCTTCTACCTAAAACCAATTCAACATCAAAAATTCAACATCAAGCATTTTTCAAAGCTTTATTCATCGCCTCGCTCACCTCTTTCGCTCGCGTAAGTGTCATCATGTGCGAACCGCTTTTTATGGTATAATCTACTTTTTTGATTTTCCGGTACGGCAACGTATGATCGTTTGTTCCATGAATGCGAATAATTCCCTCAGGAGCTGTTTTCCTTTCCCAGCGGATAATTAAGCGAACCGTTCGTTTCATATACACCGGATTCTTGGCGCGCAGCATTTTTTTAAAAGTCTCCTTGTTGTGTTTGCGATCTGGCTCCACAATGGGTTGCAACATTTTTGCTCCACCCAAAATCATCCGTCCCGGGAAAATTGCATAGAGTGGAATCACCCGTTGAAAGCGATAGCGAAAAGGCAATTCTTTTCTGTTCGTAACCGAAGAAATCAGAATCGTTTTTTGCGGATGAACCATTTCCTGCATTTCAACACACAACATTCCACCAAGTGAAACACCGGCAAGCACAAAGGGTTGTGTGGTATCAATTTGCTGGATCAACTCGCGGGCAAAACTTTGCATTGTGGCATTTTTCGGCGGAGTAGCGTATTGGATAAATTGCAAGCTGTAATTCGTATCCAATCGCAACGAATCAAACAATCGAATGTCTGATCCCTGACCGTGTACACAATAAACCGTTGTTTTTGATTGGGCAGTCAAATTGAACATTTCAAACCCACAAAATACGAGGATAAGCCATTTTATCATGATGCAAGATAAACGTTTTTGAAATGATTTAAAAAGGGGTGTTGAAGGCACTGGATGTGTCCTTTAAAAATGGTTATTGTAGGCGCGGGACGCATCACGCGCTTACCATCAACCATTTTTCATTTTCCAGATAATATTAGTCGTAGAAAAACCATTCACCAGATCAACTGTTCGCACCTCTCCGCCCAAAGCTCGTACCTCGCGACTTCCCACGATGTATAGCTTACTCGCTGGATCGGTTTCATCGGCACTGTAATCGCCACCTTTCACCAAGATCGAAGGTTCAAGCGCTATTACTACTTCCAAAGGTGTATCGTTATCAAATAATACCACCAAATCCACAAAACCGAGCGCTGACATCACATACGAACGCGCTTCTTCTGAATTTACCGGTCTGTCATCGCCTTTTCCCAATCGCTTCACCGAAGCATCGGTATTAAGTGCCACTACCAACTTGGTCCCGAAATCGGCGGCATGAGCCAAATACGTTACGTGTCCGCGGTGTAAAATATCGAAACAGCCGTTGGTAAACACCACTTTTTCTCCGGCAGCTTTCCAAGTGGCAACCGTTGCTTTTGCTGCTTCCAAATCCTGCATTTTAGCAGTCATGTCATTGAACCGGCTCATCTTTTGACGAAAAGTTTTTGGGAATTAAAACAAATGAAAGCGCTCCGAGTAAGATCATCATTAGCGTTTGCGACGACCAAATAATCATTCCCAGCGCGGCACCAATTCCGGTAGCGGCATCACCGTATTCATCGTGCAGGTAAAAATTGAGCACCAATCCTACCAACAATGGAAAAGCACCAATACCACCGTTGGTGAAACTGATTCCAAGCGAACCGGCAATAAATGCAATCATGATTCCGGCAAAAGGCACATTCTTCGCTTCATCCAATGCAAAAAAGGCAATGGAAAAATAGCTGATGTACATCAACCAGATAAAAACGGTATGTGCTGAATAGCTGAGCGGATTTTTAGATCGGAAAATGGCAAACACACCGGCAAACAAATCTTTGATAAACTGAATGAGTCGTTCACGGATTTTTTGAATGGAAAACGCAACGATCAAACCAATGATTCCCAAAGCCATAATGCTGTAGAAGATGATTCCCGTCCAAGAGGTTTCTCCGGTTGGATTGTTTCCTCCCAATTGCGTTTCGACTTGGTATTTGATTTTCCAGAAATCGTCGTAGCCAATCGAAGTGGTAAACAGAACTACTCCCATGAGCATGACCAAATCGACCGCTCGTTCAGCCAAAATAGTTCCGAAGGATTTTGAAAACGGAACACCGTCTGATCGATACAGCATCACAGCGCGTGAAGCTTCACCAGCCCGCGGAATGGTCAAATTCACGATGTAACCGATCATCAGGGCGTGGTACCGATTCCAGAATTTAGTTTGATAACCCAAGGGTTCCAATACATATTTCCAGCGATAAGCACGCGATAACAAGGCCAGAAAACTCAAAGCCAACGACGCAAAAATCCAAGTGTAATCAGCCTTACGAATGGCTTCGAAGAAAATATCTTTGTCTGAAGTAGACATTCGATCGAAAAAATACCAAACCAAGTAAACCCCTAATCCAAGTGGAAGAACTGTTTTCAGTAAAATCCCGATTCCTTTTTTCATATCTACACGATGAGATTGGTGGTTTCATCCGGAAACACCAGCGACGGTTGATAACCTTTCGCTTCTTCCATGGTCATATAACCGTAACCAATGATAATGATCAGGTCGTTTAACGCCACTCTTCGGGCCGCCGGACCATTTAAACAAATAGTTCCCGTATTACGATCGCCTTTGATAACATACGTTTCCAAACGCTCGCCGTTGTTGATGTTGACTATTTGAACTTTTTCACCTTCAATCAAATTAGCGGCCTCCATCAATGCTTCATCAATGGTGATGCTTCCTACATAATTTAATTCCGCTTGTGTTACGCGAACGCGGTGAATTTTTGATTTTACTGCTTGTATGAACATGTTCTAAAAAAACGCGATGCAAAGGTAAGGTGAATTTTTGATGTTGGATGCCTGATTTCAGAATGATATTGGATGCTTAATTTTTGATGTTGAATTTTTGATTGAGTTTCGGGTAAATCTTTGGGCTTTTTCATTCAAAAACGTAGATTGTTTCGAATGATATAAAATGTAAATCAATGACATACGAAATACCCGTAATCTTGTTTACCAATTAACAAACTCTCAAAATTAAGTATGGAAGCATGTTTTCTTTTTGAAAAGCCTAATCCATCATCAAGCACCGTGTCCGCCTTTGGCGTGATTCAACATTAATTAAGCGTCATATTATCAATCAACCGTACCTCACCACAAAAAGCCGCCAAACAAGCCGTAGCTCCGGGAACCCAGTTATCGGTTAACTCTTCAAGGGTATTCGGATCGACGATGGAAAAATATTCCATTTTCAATGTAGAATGAGAGAATCGTTCCAAAGCCTCTTTTTTGGTTTCGGCCGGCGTGCGCGTTTCTACCAATGATTTTGCAAAAGTCAATGTTTCATAGATAACCACCGCTTCTTCTAATTGACTTGCCGTCAACCGCATATTCCGACTACTCATTGCAAGCCCCGAAGGTTCGCGTAAAGTAGGACACGGCACAACTGTCACCGGTAAGTGTAAATAGTCTGTCATAAAACGAATGACTGCAACTTGCTGAAAATCTTTTAACCCGAAAAAAGCAAACGCAGGTTGAATGACTTCGAAAAAACGATTCACCACTTGCACTACTCCATTAAAATGTCCGGGACGAAATTCACCTTCCATTACTTTATCTAGGTTTCCTAATGGAACCGCAGGTGTTTGATATCCTTCGGGATACACTTCATCGACTGACGGAAAAAAAGCGATATCACATCCGTGATTGGCCAACAAAGCCGCATCTTTTTCTGGAGTACGCGGATAAAGTGTGAGATCGGAAGAATTCGTGAACTGAGTTGGGTTCACAAAAACAGTCACCACAACCACATCGGTCATGGTCTTGGCGCGCTCAACGAGTGCCATATGACCTTCGTGCAAAGCCCCCATAGTTGGGACCAAACCGACGGTTTTGCCTGTCTCTCTGACAGTTGCCAACGCCTCATTTAAGCTTTCTATCGACTCAATAATCTTCACAATTCACCCGAATTTACTGGTGTAGGGTGGCAAATCTATACGAATAAATTGAAGTATGCTCTTTTTTTCGTACTTTTGTACCGTTATACACCAAATTCCTCGTCGAATTCCATGGAAAAAAAGAGAATTCTGTTTGTCTCGCAAGAAATATATCCGTTTCTTCCGAAATCTGAAATTTCCCACAATGCACGTAAGCTTCCGCAAGGAACTCAAGAGAGCGGAAAAGAAATCCGTGTTTTCACTCCGCGTTTTGGAAGTATCAATGAGCGTCGTCATCAGTTACACGAAGTGATTCGCTTATCGGGAATGAATATTATTATCGATGACCACGATCATCCGTTGATCATCAAAGTAGCTTCTATCCCTACTGCTCGCATCCAAGTCTATTTCATTGACAACGATGAATATTTCAAACGTAAAAACAACGTTACGGAAGACGATGGCGCTGACTACAAAGACAATGACGAACGTAGTATGTTCTTTTGTCGAGGCGTTTTGGAAACGGTAAAAAAATTGGGCTGGAAACCTGACGTGATTCATTGTCACGGATGGATGTCTTCGCTCATGCCGCTTTACATCAAAAAAATGTACAACAAAGATCCGCATTTCGCTGATACTAAAGTTGTTTACAGCATATACGAAGATCAACAAGGGTTTGCCACAGAGTGGGATGCACGTTTTTCTGAAAAATTGGCTTTTGAGGGATTTGACGAATCCGTAACTTCGCTCGTAAAAAATCCGACGCTTGAGGCAATAACCAATGCTGCAGTTGCGTTCTCTGATGGAGTGGTTCAAAGTAGCGAATCGATTGCACCTGAATTACAAGGTGTATTTGATAAAGCGACTTGCTTAAAATTGAATTACTTACCGGAAGAAAACCTAACAAAAGGGCTCTCCGAATTTTTTGACAAAGTAATTGAAGAAGCTGTTTTGATTTGATATGATACAACATCAACATAATTGGACAAGTTGGCGGAAAGGATTTACTCTTTCCGCTACTTTTTTATTGGCACTTTTGGTTGCCGTAGGTTGCAAGAAAGAAACCAACACGATTGGTCTCGGAGCATTAGACCCAGATGCCTTATTGGAATCGGGCGGTGTGGACTCATTTCAGTTAACCACTTTTACGGTAGTTGAAGACACCATGCCTACCGATAATCAAACGTTTGGTATTTTAGGAGCTTACCACGATCCGAAAATGGGAACGTTCAACGCGTCTTTTTATGCGCAGTTCCATTTGAGCAATACCATCAGTTTTGGAGCCGGTGATCAAGCAGTTGTTGATTCTGTCGTACTTTCTTTACGATACCGTGGTTATTACGGAGAATTAGATCCACAAACGTTCGAAGTCTACGAACTAGACGACACGATGGATGTGGCAAGAACCTACTACAAACACGATGTAGAGGCCATCAAACCAGCTAATCTTGTTAAACCGTCAAGCGAAACACAAACACCGAATCCGAGTGATTCAGTATTGGTGGGAAGCACCAAAAAACCGGCACAATTGCGTTTAGCTTTGGATAGCGCTTGGGCGCAAACCATTATGAATGATGCGACGAGTGGCAATAGTGCTTTTACAGACGATGCATTGTTTGAGAATTACATGAAAGGTCTGCACGTAAAAGTTGCCAATGCCAATCCGGCTGTTGGTAAAGGTGGTGTGTTCTATTTCAACCTGGAAGACAACAACAGCAAGATTACCATCTATTACCATTTGCAAGGCGACATTGATGCAACTCCTTACGAGTTAGTGCTGGAGGTCGAAGACGATTGCGCCGATTTTAATCATGTAGATATTGATAATTCAGGGTATCCGGTGGAAAATGTGTTGTCTAACCCAATCAATGGACAAACCCAATACTTTGCACAATCGTTTCAATCGCGTGCAAAAGTAGAATTCCCAACCTTGAACAACCTTTCTAAAAAAGCGGTAATTCACGATGCCTTGTTGGTCATTCCAATTGCTCACCAAACCTTGAGTAGTTTTTATCCGAGTAATCAACTCAGTGTAGGATACAAAACAGACGAAGGCAAAATTGTCGGTTTCAAAGTGATTGCCTACGACGATAGTAAGAAAAGTTACATCATCGACGTGCGCAATTATTTGCAAGATATCGTAAGCGGTGATGCCGTAAACAGAGGAGTATTCCTCTACCCTACATTCTTCTCTTCGACTGCGGAACGTATTGTTTTCAACGGTCCGAATACATCGAACAAAGAGAAACCGAAATTGATTGTTAAATACACCGAATACTAGAATCAGATGTGTGGCATTGTAGCATATATTGGTAAAAAAGAAGCTTACCCGATTATCATAAAAGGGTTAAAACGCCTTGAATATCGTGGTTATGACAGCGCCGGAGTGGCGTTATTGAACCATGGTGGCATTAACCTATACAAGCGTCAGGGTAAAGTTTCGAATCTGGAAGAATTTGCTCAATCGCAAGATTTAGGTGGATTTGCAGGAATCGGTCACACACGCTGGGCTACTCACGGTGCACCGAACGATATCAATGCGCATCCGCACATGAGCACGTCAGGTCATATCGCTTTGATTCACAACGGTATTATTGAGAATTACAACTCGTTGAAAGAGGAGTTGAAATCGCGCGGATACGTCTTTAAAAGTCAAACAGATACGGAAGTATTGGTGCACTTGATCGACGACATCCAAAAACAAGAACAAGTGGATTTGGTGGAAGCCGTTCGTTTGGCTTTGTTGAGTGTGATTGGTGCTTATGCTATCGTTGTCTTATCAACTGAAAATCCAAACCAATTGATCGCTGCTCGCAAGAGTAGTCCGTTGGTAGTGGGAATTGGAAAAGACAATGATTTTTTCCTTGCTTCAGACGCTACACCGATTATTGAATACACCAATCAGGTTGTTTACCTGGAAGATGAAGAAATTGCTATTGTTGACCTCAACGAAGGGTTAAAAATCATCAACATCGGTCACAATTTAGAGAAAACACCATACGTTCAGGCATTGGAGTTGCAATTGGAAGCACTTGAGAAAGGCGGCTACGAGCACTTCATGTTGAAAGAAATTCACGAACAACCGCGTTCTATTCGCGATTGTTTCCGCGGTCGCTTAAATGCTACCGAAGGATGGGTTTCATTGGGTGGTGTGAAAGACTACGAACAAAAAATGATTCAAGCGCAGCGCATCGTAATGATTGCCTGCGGAACCTCTTGGCACGCTTGTCTAGTAGGTGAATATTTGATGGAAGATTTGGCCCGCATCAACGTTGAAGTGGAATATGCCAGTGAATTCCGTTACCGTAACCCAATCATCGGTGAAAACGATGTGGTGATTGCCGTTTCTCAATCGGGTGAAACTGCAGATACGTTAGCAGCCTTGGAATTGGCAAAATCGAAAGGTGCAACTATTTTAGGGATTTGCAACGTAGTCGGCTCGTCTATTTCGCGCATTACCGACGCCGGTTCTTACACACACGCCGGACCTGAAATTGGAGTAGCATCTACCAAAGCATTTACAGCTCAGGTAACCGTTTTGACCTTGTTGGCTTTATCATTGGCTCACAAAAAAGGAACCATCAGCGAAACAAAATTCCGCACCATGCTTTCTGAATTGGAAGCCATTCCTGAGAAAGTAAAACGTGTTTTGGAACGCAACAACGATATCGAAGCCATTGCCGCGATTTACAAAGATGCAACCAATGCCTTGTATTTAGGCCGTGGAAGTTCATTCCCGGTTGCACTGGAAGGCGCCTTGAAACTCAAAGAAATTTCCTACATCCACGCTGAAGGTTATCCTGCGGCTGAAATGAAACACGGACCAATTGCCTTGATTGACGAAGAAATGCCGGTATTTGTGATTGCCACAAAAGGAACTTCGTACGAAAAGGTCGTGAGCAATATTCAGGAAGTAAAAGCGCGCAAAGGAAAAATCATAGCGATTGTGACTGAAGGCGATACCGATGTAAAAGCCATGGCCGATCACGTAATTGAAATTCCGGATACCGACGAACACTTAGTGCCTTTATTGGCGACCGTTCCATTGCAATTATTGAGTTACCACATTGCGGTAATGCGTGGTTGTAATGTAGATCAGCCACGTAACTTGGCAAAGTCTGTGACAGTGGAATAATCCCATGATCGTTCCTTCCGATTATTTAGAACCGCATCAAACGGATCGATTGGTAATGCGACCTCTTGGTGAAGAACATATTTTGCCGTGGGTTGATTACTTGAGTAATCCGCTTACCATGCGCTATTTCCCCGACTTTTTACGATTGGAAGCTGACACTCAAGCTCCTATTTGGATCAAACGTCAACAAGATCGCTATGTGAATGAACAGTTCGGTTTATTGGCCTTACACTTGCTTGATGGAACTTTCATTGGTCAGTGTGGATTATTATTGCAGGAAGTGGATGGGGAATTCATCCTTGAAATCGGGTATCACTTATATCCGGAACAGTGGGGAAAAGGCTATGCAACGGAAGCGGCAACTTATTTCAAAGAATACGCACGTCAATATCTCCTTTCGACCTTTGTGGTAAGCTTGATTCATCCGGATAACAAACCTTCTCAGGCGGTTGCTAAACGCAACGGGATGACACCTTGGAAAGAAACGGTGTGGAAGGACATTCCTGTGATTGTTTTCAGAACCACTATTTAAGGTCTGCTGAAAAACGCGAAGAGGGATGCCTCTCCAAACACCCCTCTTCTGATTCGAACAAACAAACTAAACTACTCGAACCTATACTCTTTATTTTTCTTCGGGATCGACTTTGATCATCATTCCCATTTTAATATTCTTCTCTTGTCCTAACTCAACTGCTATGCCACGAGTTGTCAATAAATCCGAAAACACATACGTCACATCTTCATACTCTTCTTTCCGAAAAACCGCAGAATACGGATGTTTCGTTGCATCTAATGGTAATTGAAACTCACCGTTTTCGTTTGAAAGTGTTGTTACCAATTCATTGCCGTCTACATCATAAACGGTAATTGAAACACCGGTTACAAAACGATCCATCGAATAATCAATCACTGACCCTGTAAACAAACTATCCAAAAGTGTATTTCGATCTGTAACAGATAATCCAACCGCCCCTAACTCTGCCAGTTCAACAGGTTCAGCCTTCATTTCTCCTTTTGCCACAATTTTACCTTGCGCTTGTGCTTGAAAAGCCGAAAAAGTAGAAATAGCAGTTCCTAAAACCAACGCGCGAAGGCTAAATGAATTGGAAGTAGATTGTACCGGAAGTGCCTGATAGAGTTTCTGTTGTTGATCGTTCGACATTCGCCCGCAAACCGATGCGGTATTGGCATCCATAAATCGAAAGATGGCAGCATCGGACATACGTGTAAAATCAACCACCGTTTTCTGGCAACTTCCACAAAAGCGTCCCTTATCGTTGGGCGTCATTGCTCCCCAGTTCTCATGACATGGTTCCGCAATTTTAATCTGAATCACCTTCTTTTTCATCGTCTTGGCATTGATTAAAAACTGGTACAAGTGAATCAAAAAAACGTTCAATTACGAGTATATATTGGCAAAATGCGCCTCAATTAAATTGTTAAATCATTGCAATTGAATTGAAATAATACTACATTCGTTTGATACTCAATATTCAATGGATCGAATACGTCGTTTTCAGCGCACACTCATTACTTCACTAGTCGGTATCAATACATTTGTTTTTTCAGTTTCCAATGATCTGGGTGTCGGCACTTCGTTTCTTTATACCTGTGGTGCTATATTGGGAACAATCGTACTCATCTTTACCTATGTTTTATTGAAGGGGAAAACAAACCGAATATCAGATAAGTGATTTTTGTTTTCTTCAGTTGATGGATTAACTCTTGATATTCTTATCGCTAAAAGGCTTTAGATTTGGGAGGTTAAACGTTTTAACGGATAGAAACGGCTAATTCCTGAGTTAAATTTCACTTGCTGAATATCTTAAATTGGGATTTTACAAAATAGGGATGTCGTTGATCATATGGTTACTTTTAGAAATTTGACCTTTAGCTATTTCTAAATAGCTATATCGCAGTGTTTTCAGTATTAAAGCCGTTTTAAACATGCCTGAGGCAGTCACACGGTTAGAAACCACTAAGAAATTGATCCACATTAGAAGAACACCCTTCCCTTTCACTTAATCCATTAGACGTTTTATTATCCCCCTAAAGACAAAAAGCCTTTCCCAGTATTAATGGGGTCATAAACGTTTCTAAACATGCCTGAGGCAGTCACGCGGTTAGAAACGACTTTTTTCCATCAAATTGTTTTGAAATAAATCATGTTTTACACTAACTTAAATAAGAAAACGTTTAATCATGTGTAAAAACA
>Ga0302293_10000259_pt1 | contig 30102 bp, 27 predicted proteins | sample III_Fen_N2_2_FD_198758 | JGI IMG/M metagenome (GOLD analysis project Ga0302293, IMG submission 198758) | Peat permafrost microbial communities from Stordalen Mire near Abisko, Sweden - III_Fen_N2_2 | ecosystem: Environmental > Terrestrial > Soil > Wetlands > Permafrost | place: Sweden: Abisko...
TGTAGCGTTGTCACCTGAAGAGATGCAACGTCGCAATACTGAACGTATGGAGCGTATCCAACAATACAACGTGAAGCTGAAAAAAGCTGAAGGGTTGAAAGAGTTGGAAGATGAGCCTGCTTATGTGCGTCGTAACATTCACTTGGAAGACGTAAGCAAAAGCGCTGAACAAAAAGTGAGTCGTTTTGGATTAACAGACGATCAAAACGGTTCGGGTTTACGCACCAATAATTCATTTTTACACGATAACGTAGACTAAGAGACGTTAGACTGTTAGACGCAAGACTATAGACAAAATTGTCTTTGGTCTTAAGTCTTTTAGTCTCCAGTCTCTCCAGTCTTCAGTCTAAAAAAAACAAAGAATGTCACTCACAGAACGTATCAATCAAGATATAAAAACCGCAATGCTTGCCAAAGACAAAGATCGTTTGGCTGCATTGCGTGATGTTAAAAGCAAATTGTTGTTGGAAGCAACTTCAGGAACCGGCGAGGTAACAGAAGAAGCAGGCAACAAAATTGTAGTAAAATTGTACAAACAACGCATGGACACCTACCAATTGTACGTTGAACAAAACCGCGAGGATTTGGCAAGCGACGAATTGTTTCAGGCAAAAGTGATTGAAGAGTACATGCCCAAAATGATGAGCGACGATGAAGTTCGCGCTGTAATTGCGGCCAAAATTGCCCAAGTTGGTGCAACCGGTCCGCAAGACATGGGCAAAGTGATGGGGCCTGTTTCAGGAGAATTGGCTGGTAAAGCCGATGGCAAACGTGTTGCCGAACTCGTGAAAGAAGCACTCGCAAAATAATTCCCTTTTGGCTTTATTCTGGACAAGTCTTAGGATTTGTTTTTATTGTTGGTAAAATCCTCGTTGAAAGGCGGGGATTTTTTCTTTTCAGCCAATTGCAACCTTCAGCAATAAACAGCATCACCTTTACGAAAACTGACTTTATGAAACAACATATCTACCTTCTTCTGTTCTTATTGGCTATCGTTCCCGTTTCGAGGGCACAGAACTATTTTCAACCCGGGTCTCAATGGCGCATCAATGCTACAGGACTTTCAATGTCCGGACCGTGCTATTTCAACGAACAATATGTGTGTGAAATTACAGGCGATAGTATTATTGCTGCACAGACTTATCACAAAATCAGATGTCATGGTGTTCATACGGAAGGTCCAACATCACCCGATCCGAATAGTAACTGTGCTTCACCTTCAACATTTAATCGTTTGTACGCACTGGTTCGCCAAGAAGGGTTGAAGATTTACATCTATGATGGTTCTGAGGAACAGCTATTGTATGATTTCGATTTACAAGTGGGAGATTCATTACCACTTTCTTACAACAATTACGATGATCATACTACCGTAGACAGCATTACGACGATACAGATTGGAAATGAAGTGAGAAAAGTGTTTCATTTCACGCAGCAAAACCAATCGGAGCAGATCAATAAAATCATTGAAGGTGTAGGACACAATTGGGGATTCATCGGCATCATGCAACCCTTTGAGTTTTATGAAACTTCGCTGGAATGTTTTGCGATCAACGATACAGCTTATTATCCATCGTTGGGTGCGCCTTGTGAGTTGAACGTTGGCCTTTCGGAACAAGCGGAAGTTGTTTCACTAAACGCTTATCCCAATCCAACAGATGCTACGATTGTTGTTGAGACCGGTCAGCTAGGTGAAATACACCGTCTAGATCTTGTGGATATCTATGGCAATCAATGTTCTGTTGAGCGAACTAATTACGAGGCTGGAATGTTGAAATTGAATTTGGGTTCAGCCGCGTCTGGCGTTTATATCGTTCGGATAGTTGGTGAAAACGGCAAAGTAGGAATGTTAAGAGTAGTAAGGTTGTAAGTGATAAAGGCCGATTGAAGCATAAAGCTCGATTTAGCGGGAGATTTCTGCAGTTAAAATCACACGTAATATTGCAAATTTACGGGTGATAAATTGGCTTGTAATTTTGCAATATTACGTGGGTTTATTTTACCCTATTTTCACCAAAAAATTGAATGTTTCACAATTCATCTTACTTTTAAATCAAAAAAACACAATGGCACTTCCCAATATTTTCTCGAAATCGGTAGCTGAAGAAGTTATTCAACGAATTGAGTTGTTATTACCCACCGCACAACCGTTGTGGGGAACAATGAATGCAGCACAAATGTTGGCGCACCTTAACGTGAGCTATGAAATGATTTTCGACAACACACACCCGAAGCCGGGAGCATTCATGAAGTTGATCTTGAAAACTTTGGTTAAGAAAAAAGTGGTAACCGAAGTGCCTTATCCGAAAAGCAGCAGAACGGCCCCACAGTTTATCATCACAGGCGATAAAGATTTTGATGCCGAAAAAACACGGTTGATCGCTTATATTCTTCAGGTGCAAGAGCTAGGCGAAAGTCATTTCGACGGAAAAGAATCTCACTCATTCGGCGCATTGACAATTAACGAATGGAACGTGATGATGTACAAACACCTGAATCACCATTTGAGTCAATTCGGTGTGTAATTCATTGATAATTCAATGCATAATCATATTCAACTAAGTTGTCGGGTCAGGGATTTTTCCGTAAATTGCACTTCATGAGTTATTTTCGATATAGCCTCATTTGCGCATTACTACTGCTGTTGGTTGCCTGTAAGGATGAAATTCCGCAGGTAGACGATCAACCTGTTTACAAAACCAAGAATGTGGTGGTGATTGTAATCGACGGTCCGCGATATTCCGAAACGTGGGGAGCTGTGAAACGCGAACACATTCCTGTTAGAAGCGGTTTGTTACCTCAAGGATTAATGGTTGAACAATTCTTCAACAACGGAGTGACGTTTACCAATCCTGGGCACTGTGCATTGTGTACGGGAGTTTATGACCCATTAGCCAATAACGGAACCGAGTTACCTCATTATCCGGGAATGTTTCAATCGTTTATCCGGTACAAGAATCAACCACCTTACAAAGCATATATCGTGACCTCCAAAGACAAATTGTTTGTACTTGGGAACACGCAAAAACCGGGCTATAAGAATATTAATCGTCCGTATTTTGATTGTGGAGTAAATGTCAACGGAACGGGAGGTTATCGCGCTGATTCCATCACCATGGAGCATATTTTACATGTTCTTGACACCAAAAAACCGCATTTATTGTTTATCAACCTCAAAGATCCCGATACGTATGGCCACGCAGCCGATTCACTCGGATACATCAGAGCCATTGAAAAAACGGATGAATACGTAGGCATTATTTGGGATCGTTTGCAAAGTGATCCGTTTTACAAGGATCAAACAACGCTTTTCGTAACCAATGATCACGGTCGGCATCGCAATGGGCATTTAGACGGTTATGTGAGTCATGGGGATAATTGCAGCGGATGTCGTCGCATTGAGCTGTTTGCCATTTCACCCGATTTCAAGAAAAATGTTGTCATTCAAACACCCTACGAGCAAATCGATGTACCATGTACCATTGCAGAACTCTTGCATTTCCCTATGCCTTTTGCAAAAGGAAAAGTGATGTGGGAGTTGTTTGAATAACGTAAATCACATGGGTTGACCTCAGCTTGGTGCTGATCGCGATCTGAAGTCACTTTTTGTTGAATCTTTCATAAGATGTTATTTCCTTAGGGTTATTCTTTGTGGGATCACGATAAATCGTGACCCTACAATAGAACCTAGATATCATCAATCTGAACCATTCCTTCCTATTGTTGTACTCCCTTCCACAATACAACAACATGAAAACAATCCTCGTAACCTTATTGCTGGCTTGTTCCGGCATTTCCTTCGGACAAACCAAACTGATCTTTCATAAAAGTCACAGCGGATCGCGCAACGCTTTTGCAAAGACGATCAACGGAAATTACTCCAATTTTGGGATGGCACCTCAACGGCAGGTGACCACAGCAGTGCTGGATAGTGTGATTTACCTCACGGATACCTCTGCAATTATGGTCACAAAAGAATGTACTCAAATGGTGAGATATCGACAACCTGAACTAAAAACAGGTGACAAAAATCTGTGGCGTGCGGGAAGAGATACCGTTTATAACCATCCGCTTTTTTCGCAGAAACATGCGTTAGATAGCATTCGTAACGCCGTAAAAAGTGAATACTATTTCAATAATGACATCGATAGTACCAAGTTTGTGGGATATGATAATGGTCATTCGGTCAAGAAGCAAAAAGTGGTAAAACAACCTGCCGAACAAAACCACAATGAAGTGTATTTGATTTTGGTATTCGTGATCGCTTTATTGTTGTTTTCGATGATTCCGGCTGCTCGTTCGTCACAGGCCATTCGATGATTCTACTCGATTTTTGATTTCCGCGAACAAAACGCTTTTTTTGGTGTTTTACTTTAAATTTTTAATTCACAAAGGTGTTCCCTATCTTTGCAAACTGAAAAAAAGTAAAAGAGCAAACAATCATTAAAGTATGAATAACACAACAGAAAAATTGGCTTACAAAGTTGCCGACATTAGCTTGGCAGAATGGGGTCGTAAAGAAATCGTTTTGGCGGAAGCTGAAATGCCGGGTTTGATGTCATTAAGAACTGACTACGGTGCTTCTAAACCATTGAAAGGTGCGCGCATTGCAGGATGTTTGCACATGACTATCCAAACTGCAGTTTTGATCGAAACATTGGTTGAGCTTGGTGCTCAAGTTTCATGGTCTTCTTGCAACATCTTTTCCACGCAAGATCACGCAGCTGCTGCTATTGCCGCTGCAGGAATTCCTGTTTTTGCCTGGAAAGGAATGAACGAAGAAGAGTTTGACTGGTGTATCGAGCAAACAATCTTTGCATTCGAAGGTGGTGAGCCATTGAACATGATTTTGGATGACGGTGGTGATTTGACCAATATGGTATTCGATCGTTTCCCTGAATTGACTGCTGGTATCAAAGGTCTTTCTGAAGAAACAACTACAGGAGTTCACCGTTTGTACGAGCGTAAGAAAAACGGAACGTTGGTTATGCCGGCGATCAATGTAAATGACTCGGTTACAAAATCGAAATTTGATAACAAATACGGTTGTAAAGAATCGTTGGTTGACTCGATTCGTCGTGCAACAGACGTGATGATGGCCGGTAAAGTAGCCGTAGTTTGTGGTTACGGAGATGTTGGTAAAGGTTCTGCTGCTTCATTGAAAGGTGCAGGTGCGCGTGTAATCGTTACTGAAATCGACCCGATTTGTGCGTTGCAAGCTGCAATGGACGGATTTGAAGTAAAAAAATTGGATACCGTTGTTGGAATGGGTGATATCATCGTTACAACTACAGGTAACAAAGACATCGTTGTTGGTCGTCATTTCGAAAAAATGAAAGACAAAGCAATCGTTTGTAACATCGGTCACTTCGACAACGAAATCGATATGGCTTGGTTGAACGAAAACCACGGTTCTACTAAAAACACTGTAAAACCACAAGTTGACGTATACAACGTAAACGGACATGATGTAATCATCTTGGCTGAAGGTCGTTTGGTAAACTTAGGTTGTGCAACAGGTCACCCGTCATTTGTAATGTCAAACTCATTCACGAACCAAACTTTGGCTCAATTGGAATTGTGGGAAAACAGCGCAAACTACGAAAACGATGTTTACGTATTGCCGAAACATTTGGATGAAAAAGTAGCTCGTTTACACTTGGCGAAAATCGGTGTGGAATTGGAAACACTTTCAGAAGATCAAGCAGCTTACATCGGTGTAACTGTTCAAGGTCCGTTCAAATCGGATGCTTACCGTTACTAAGATTTAACAGTATAAATACCGAAACCGTTCATTGCCTTTTGGTAGTGAACGGTTTTTTTTGTGCCCTATTTCAAGGTTTCACCGTTTCCTTCTAAATCGCCTACACCAGGATTGATTGTGTCTTTTTTAACGAAACCACAGATTTTGTAAACCACTATTGCCAAACGTTCAGTTAACCTGCGGAAATATTCATTCAATAAGCGTATTCGAATATTCCAGCCACTTGTTCGTTCCATCCAACGTAACTTTGACCAATTATTCTTATTAACAAACAGTTTCGACTGTATGACCCAATTACCGATTGCATACCTAGTTTTGCTATTCCTGTCATTTTCATCCATGGCGCAAGAGCACGTTTCCGGTTCATTTGTGAATCTTGAAACAACACATCCTGAAACTTGGGAGAATTACCTCACAAATCCTGATTTCACCATTGATTATCATTTGGAGAGTTGCCAATCGGAATCACTTTCCAATCAAGCCATCGTTGTATTTCGAATTGTCAATCTTACCGATCAAACGCAAACAGTTAGCTGGAACAAAGAAATTTGGCGTGATGGTAAGTGCGCCAACTGTCATGATTTAGATTCGCAGGAAGGAGCTTTCAGCGTGAATTTATTACCTCACGAATCCATTGAAGGAAGTTGTGCTTCGAAAGAAAACAAAGCGCTTTATATTTTCGGGAATTTCATTGCATTGACTCCCGGAATGTCCCAACAACGATTGACCGGTTTCCGATTGATAAATGTGACAAACATCATTCAAGAAACCAATGAATAAGCCGTACCCAATGAGAAGAAAACTAAATATAACCGTTCAGCGTTTACTGGCATTAGCAGTGTTTTCGGTCGTGTCGGTTTATTCGTCGGCTCAGTGCACGGTTGAAATTAGCCCGAATACTAACCCGCTTTATGTTGATTGTGGTGAATCGGTTGATTTGTCGGCGCTTGGACTTTCCTCTACACCGGCATTGCTCACCAATTTCGATGGACTTTCAATCGGAGCAGGGTGGAGTACTTCGGCTACCTTACTTTATACGAATCCATGCAGTCCTTCTCTTGACGGTACGCCTTCGGCTTGGTTCGGTGACGTGCCACTTCCACGTAAATTAACGACTAACGGATTTGATCTTGCCTGTGGAGGACAAGTCTGTTTCGACCTTGATTTTTCAAACGATGAAGGAGGAAACAACTGCGAAGATCCCGATGAAGTGGATGAAGGAGTGTTTTTTCGGTACTCGGTCAATGGTGGTTTGACATGGGTTGATTTGTTCTATTTCGAACCTACTTCCAACATATCCGGACCATATTACAACTGGGCAAACTATTGCTTCATTTTACCTCCGGGTGCATCAACGGCCAATACGATGTTTCAGTGGGATCAGCCCAATGCAACAGATACCGATTTCGATCATTGGGGAATCGATAACGTAAGTATTATTCCTTCCAACTGCAACTATCATTACGATTGGAACAATGTTCCGGGGTCGAATAATCCTGCTGCGCAAACGGTATTTCCTGCCGGCGACACAAGCTATATTGTGGCCTATACGGACGGTACAAATGCGTGTTACGACACCATTGATATCATTGTCAATCAATTGCATGTAACTGCTACAGCGTCTTTAACCACAGTGAATTGTCCGGATTGTACCGATTTGGAAGCGGAGATTCAGGGTGGATTCGGAGCACTTTCAGATGATTTTGATCCGGCGATCGATCCTACTGTTTGGGGTGATATTCAAGGAGCAGTTGCCGGTGGCGGATGTGGCGGAATGAACGGAAACGCACTCTTTTTTGATAATGCGTCCACTTACAGACACGCCACAACCATTCCGATTAGTGCAGCGAATTGTTCAACAGTAGATTTCTGCCTTTTTGTTGGGAATAATGGTAGCGGGGCTGTTTGTGCTGCAGCCGAAGCGAATGAAGATATCATTTTTGAATATTCCATCAACGGTGGCGGATCGTGGTTGAATATAGCCACTTACGATGAATCGTTGTGGGATGCCAATAACGCCTGGCAATGTTTTTCACCAACGCTTCCGTTATTGGCGCAAAGTAGTCCTTCGACCATTTTCAGATGGCGTCAAACCAATTTTGAGGCAGATGATAACTGGAGTTTAGACAATGTTTCCTTCAATTGCATTCCATCTACAGTTACGTATGCTTGGACAGGTAACGGACTCAGCGATCCAACCATTCAATCGCCTCAAGGATGTCCGCTTATTCCAACCGATTATGTAGTGACGGTTACCGAAACCATTTCCGGATGTTCCGCCACAGATACGGTATCGGTTAATGTGATTTGCGGATGTCAGTTTTATGGCTTTCAAGGCACAACCAGCAATTGTGAAAATGGAAACACGTTTACCTTGTCGGGCGATTTCAGCTATTATACCAATCCGGGAACCGGAACCATTGAAATTACAGCTACCAATAGCTCAGGCACCTACACACAAAGCATTAGCGGGCCTTTTACCGATGCAGTGACCTTCCCGTATTCCATTTCCGGAATTCCGTCTGACGGCTCACCATTAGCTGTCTCTATTTATTTCTCGGATGATGTGACATGTATGGCTTCGTTCAATACCATTTCACCTTCCTTGCCAACTGTAACGGCTATTTCAGGTGGTGCTTTTTATTGTCCGAACGACCCAATGAACCCGGTTTTGGTGACAGTAACCGGAAACAGTCCTTACTCCATTGATTATACCATCAACGGCGTTCCGCAAACGGCTGTGAGCAATACCACAACTGTTAATTTGGGGAATCAGGTAGGCGTTTATGTGTTAACCAATGTATCAGATGCAGGTTGCACCAACACGGCACTTGGTTCCGACTCGATTGTGTTGTCACCCGTTCCTTCTGTGATTTCCATCAGCGGCGGAGATACGTATTGCATCGGTGACCCGGTGAATCCGGTTGAAGTGGTGGTGCAAGGTACCGGTCCGTTTCAGTTGACGTATACGCTCAACAATGTTTCCTATACAACCAATAGCGCGAGCACTACGATCAGTTTGGGAACCACTGAAGGAACATACGTAGTTACCGGAATTTCCGACGCGTATTGTTCCAACACATCCTCTTTAAGCGACTCGATTGTGTTGTTGCCGTTGCCGATTGTCAATGCAGGACAAGACGTAATTGTTTGCGACGGAAATTCAACTGTTTTAAACGGTTCGGGAGCAGTAAGTTACCAATGGGATAATGGTGTTTCAAACGGAGTTGCTTTTTATCCGGGAGCTACACAGACCTACACGGTTACGGGAACAGATGCCAATGGCTGTATCAATACCGATGTCGTTTTGGTTACGTTTGAAGCATTGCCTGTGGTTTCGTTTACTGCGAATATCACGCAAGGTTGTGCACCACTGGAAGTCCAGTTTACGAATACCACTCCCGGCAATTTGTCTTCGTGCGAGTGGCAATTCGAATCGGCTGGTATGCAAACCAATTGTGGTACTGTTTCAGCTACTTTCGAGCAATCGGGCTTGTTTGATGTTACATTGACCGTTACCTCGATTAACGGTTGCGTGAATGATGTTACCTATGCCGATTACATCTACATCGAAGCCGATCCGTTGGCCTCTTTTTCAGCTTCGGAAACGGTCTTGACGAACCTGGAAACGGAAGTCTATTTCCAAAATAGCTCCGTGGGTGCGGTAACGTATCAGTGGGATTTCGGTGACGGATCATCTTTTGAAAACGGTCTAAATGCCCTGCATGAATTCCCGCTGAATTCAACGAGCAATTATGGAGTGTATTTGGTGGCTTATTCTCCATTGGGTTGCACCGATACAGCTAAAATTGTGATTCAAGTTACCGAGGAATTGATCTTTTATGTTCCTAATTCGTTTACACCTGATGGCGATGAATACAACAATGTGTTTCAGCCGGTATTTACTTCCGGATTTGATCCGACGGACTTAACGGTTGTGATCTACAACAGGTGGGGAGAAATCGTTTGGGAATCATTTGATCCGGATGCAGCTTGGGACGGAACCTATCACAACGAACCGGTTCCTCAAGGAAGCTATACGTGGCAAATCGAATTTAAAACAGCCGATACCGACGAGCGAAAACACTACTCGGGTCATGTGACGATTTTGAAGTAAATCCTGTAAAGGAACCCCCACAGATACACAGATATGGCTCGACTAACTCCCTCGCTAAAAGTTAATGCGTGTCCGTTAGGCACGCAAAAAAATCTGTGCATCTGTGGGAAATCAGTCTGTTAATTTTCAGAGGAAACACAGATTTAACGCGAAATAAAAAGGGCGCGCGCATTTTTGTGATAGTTTTGTAGCGTTTTGGTAACTAAGAAATACAATCAATGATCGCTCGTCTCCGTCAAATCGACTTTTCCTCTTTAAAAACCATCCTCTTTTTCGGATTGATTGTGCGGCTTGTAGCTGCTTTTTTCTCAGAGGGTTACGGCATGCACGACGACCATTATTTGGTGATCGAAGCGGCTGGTTCATGGGTCGATGGACAAGATTATAATCACTGGTTGCCTTGGACTGCGGATAACACCGGAACGCCCGAAGGACATAGTTTCACCTATGTCGGCTTCAATTTTCTCTTGTTGGGGTTCCTGAAAATGATTGGAATTGCCGACCCGAAAATGCTCATGCTCATCAATCGACTGGTTCACGCCTTGTTTTCGCTTTTGGTGATCAAGTATGGGTTTAAAATCACCGAAAAACTTTCGGATAAAAAAACAGCCGTTTTAGCCGGTTGGATGTTGGCAATGTTGTGGGCAATGCCGTTCCTTTCCGTGCGAAATTTGGTGGAAGTAGTAAGTATGCCGTTCCTAGTATGGGCTGTTTGGCTCACCGTTCGCGATACCAAAAAAAGCACGTTTTTCTATGCCGGTATTTTGCTGGGAATAGCCATTTCACTCCGCTATCAAATTGCGATCTACGCTGTCGGAATGGGTATTTGGTTCATTATTAAATGGGAGTGGAAAAAGCTCCTGCTCTTTAGCGCCGGAACACTGGTCACCTTCTTGTTGACTCAAGGATTGGTGGATTACTGTATTTGGGGTTATCCGTTTGCTGAATTTACGGCTTATGTGATTTACAATATGCACGAAGGTGTTGGGTACATGACCAATTCCAACTACTTCATGTATTTCTATGTCTTGTTTGGAATTCTGTTGTTTCCATTGGGTATTTTGGCGCTTATCGGTTATTTTAAATCGGCCAAAAAGCACATGATTATTTTCTTGCCGACCTTTTTGTTTTTGCTGTTCCATTCTATTTTCCCCAACCGGCAAGAGCGTTTTATTTTGACCATTCTTCCGTTGGTGATTATATTGGCTTTTTTAGGCATTCGTGAATTGCGTCAACGGGTATTCTGGAACAAATTCTGGCGCGTTTCCTGGATTGCTTTTTGGGTGTTGAATATCCCAATGATCATGTTGATTTCAACGACCACTTCTAAAAAATCACGGTTGAATACCATGTATGCGCTGTATGGACATTCGAAAGGAAACGAGCACATACTCATTGAAGCAACGGGCGAAACAAGTCCGGAAATGATGCCGTTTTTCTATGCCGGCGGATGGAAATTTCAGTTTGCCGAGCGTCGAAAAGAAGATACTACTTCGTTGAATACCTATTTGAATAATCCGCATGATTTTGTGTTCTTTTTCGGGCAAGAAAACTTGGATAAACGCATTAAGGAATTTAAACGTATCTATCCGAAAATGACCAAGGAAAAAGAGATAGAGCCTAGTTTTATTGACAAAACCTTGCATCGAATCAATCCGCGTAATTCCAATTCTTACGTGGAAATTTGGCGAACACATCAATAATTGGTGAAATTGATCGTTCTCGTATAAAACCGGAGCAACATGCGTAAATCGATCCTCAGTTTAGTGCTGACCTGTTTGCTTTCAACTTTTGGAAAAACACAGGATTGTTTGTGGGTGAGTCCGGCTTTGGGCATTTCTTCCAGCGGGCGTTCGATGATGGCGCATGCGGATGTTTCTGCAACGTACTTGCGTTATAATCGATGGGGATTTTCGGGAAACTTACAAGCCAACGGACGCACTCTTTTCAATACCAAAAACAATACATTGAAATCCTATACAGGATATGGTTTGCAGTTTGCGTATAATATTTTCCCTTACGATGAAAACGGTCGGAAATTAATCGCTCGACTCGGTGTTTGTCAGGGAAGTGGCACGTTTGTCAATGAATATACTGGATCAGGTCAAGTAGCCGATTCGAGTACGAATCAGGAACAGTTTTACAAAAAAACGGAATATTCGAGTTTCGGTGCCGAAGCGAGTATTGAGTTTTTATTTAGCCATCGTCAAGACAGAGCATTCAGCTTTCAATTTTACGGCATTATCATGCGTCATCCGTTTCTTGGTTTTTCTTTTCGGTATAACCTCGGGGCGTTTGATTGAGCGACTTTCAGCGTGAAATAATCGTTCGTAATATTGCAAATTGGCATATCAAATAATCGTTCGTGAATTCGCAATATTACGAACGGTTTTCCGAGCCAAAATTGACCGGATAAATTTCTTTCGGGAAAGATGTTAGAAGCCAACGTCAGTTATAAATCCGCAAGAGATTACTGCCGTTCCAAATAACCTGGTATTGTCTCAATCCCCATTTGGAACCTTTGATCGGTGAACCGTCATACAACGAAAATTGAGCGTTAGAGCAAGGATCGTCTAACTGCAAGAAATTGTCAGGATTCGTAATCAAACCACTGCTGCATGTATTATCAGGATCTTCCGGCGACTGGCGTTCAAAGGCTACAAATACATCATACGACTGACGGTAGACAATAATTCCTTTAATGCCACCGTTTACATAAGCCCAGCCTCCTGCTCCGTTAAGATCGGTATACGAAGGAAGGGTAAGGTCGATGGTAATGTCGAAAGGAACGCTCGCAACCGGGTGATTCTTATTCTTCTTACACGAAGCCGAAACAAGAACTAGTAACAAAAAAAAGATTTGTATTTTCACCAAACGCATATGCGAGTTTTAAGACTATGAAGATAAGAACGTTTTTTCATCTATTTCTATTGTGTGTGGTGTTAAATTCTACCGCTTGCAGAAGTACCGGCCCCGCAGGCACACCCGCTACTGTTGAAGAAGCCGAAAAACAATTGGCTAAAAAGCGCAAAAAGCAAGCCAAGGCATCAAAACGCGAAATGAAGAAAGCCAAGAAAGCGTACTGGAAAATGCAAAGTAAATCGGCTCGTAAAAGTGTGAAACGAAACGAAAAACGCCAGAAAAAAATCATTCGTAAACAACGCAGACAAGGCGAGTACAATTGGGAAGATCAGGAACGATGGGAAAACAAATAAGATGTTTGATTTTTGATGCTTGATTGTTTGGTACTGCTCTTAATTATAGCTTAACCTTCATTCAACAATTTGAGACTGCTTTCTAAGGCTTTGATTTTTAGGACAAGTCTCATCAAACATCAAAAATTCAACATCATTTAAACAAAGAGTTTCTCCCGCCAATTCTCCGCTTCTTCAGCAGTTAATAACCCGAGTTTCAATAAGTATTGAATGGTTTTCTCAAACGCCAACGGATATTCAATTCCTTTGTAATTCCAATCGGTTTGTTCGAGCCATTTACCCACTTGATCAGAACGTAAGTTATAGCGCCAACTGATGATTTCAACCGTGTCCGTACTCAATTTGATTTCCTGTGCTTTTTCGTTGACAACCGCACACATCTCTTTTAAAATAGCTCTGTGTTGATCGGCGATTTCATTGCGCACAGCGACCACAAAACACGGCCATGGAGTTACCACGTCTCCAATCCAACGACATTTCTGTTGCTCGACAAACGGAAAAGTGGTGTATTTCTCCCACAAAAAGGCTTGTGCTTCGTTGTGTTTCAATGCCCATAATCCACCATAAACATCACCGATGACGTTGAATTTCAATTGATCTAAGTCCCAGCCTTCGTTGTCGGCCATTACATAAGCCATCAAATGCGAACCGGATCCTTCTCGTGAAATAGCAAAGGTTTGATTTTCAAGATCAGCGTTTTTTGCGATAGTCGAATCGTATGGAACGTGAATTCCCCATGATAACGGTGAAACCACATAAACTTGCAGAATTTTCGCGTCCAGTCCTTGCAAAATGGCTTTGGTAATTCCTTCCGTTAGCAAAACAGCAATGTCAATAGAGCCCGTTTCCAGTCCACGAATCATTTGCCCGGTTCCGCCACTCATATCACTCCAATGAAGATCTAAACCGATATCCCGCATTTTTCCTTCTTCAATAGCCAGGCGCCATGGAAGGTTAAAGTGTTCGGGAACGCCACCTATTTTTAACCCTAAGAGTTGTTGAGTTGTCATGATCGTGCAAATTGCATGGTAAATAAACGCTTGTAGTAGCCGTCGAGTTGAAGCAGTTCTTCGTGGGTTCCCATTTCCTTGATCTCACCTTTGTCGAGCACCACAATGGTATCGGCTTGTTGGATGGTTGAAAGTCGATGGGCAATAACAATAGAGGTTCTTCCTTGTGTGAGTTTGGCCGTTGCTTCCTGAATCATTTCTTCCGATTCGTTGTCGACGCTCGAAGTGGCTTCATCCAAAATCAGAATGTGCGGATTGTAAACATAAGCACGAATAAAAGCCAACAACTGTCGCTGACCAACCGACAACACACCACCGCGTTCGCCGACTTGGTAGTCATACCCACCCGGAAGTAATTGAATGAAATGATCTGCTCCAACGGCCTTGGCGGCCTCGATAACCTGTTCACGTGTAATGTCGGGATTTCCGAGTGTAATGTTGTTGTGAACGGTATCCGAAAACAGGAAAATATCTTGTAAAACAATGGCAATATTTTTACGCAGGTAATCCATTTTGATGGTACGCAATTCGTGGTTGCCAATATAAATTTCGCCCGATTGGTATTCGTAGAAACGTCCCAAAAGGTTCACAATCGAAGTTTTACCTGCTCCGGTTGCTCCCACAAACGCTACGGTTTTTCCCGGTTCGATGGTGAGATTGATGTTTTTCAGAACGGGTTGATCTTCGGTATAAGCAAACGATACATTGTGAAAACGCAAGGCTTGTTGAAAATCGCAATCATCTACGGTTCCAGATTCCTGCACGTGTTCTTCGGTATCGATGATTTGAAAAACTCGTTCGGCCCGCACAACGCCACGTTGAAGAATATTGAACTTATCAGCCAACTGACGAATAGGGCGGTACATCATACCGATCCACATCGAAAATGCGAAGATGTCAAGAAATACATTTTGCTTGGGAATTGCCGGACCTGTGAACACATAAGCGCCCCAGAGAATCAGAAACGCCGTTGAAAACGAACTGAGGAATTCCACCACCGGGAAGAAAATCGAAAAGGCCCAAACGGCATTGATGTGTGCTTGTCGGTGATCTTTGTTGATTTCCTCAAAGGCATTGTATTCCACTTCTTCACGACCATACAATTGCACAATGTTCATTCCCGTGATCCGTTCCTGTACGAACGTGTTGAGTCGGTTTACCTGTATGCTTTCTTGTTGAAAAGACTTACGCATGGCGCGGGCAAACACGCGTGTGGCATAAATAAGTATCAAAGCGGGTAACAACGCCAAAGCGGTCAGTTGCCAGTTGATCACAAACATCACCACGATGATCACCACCAACATCAGCAAATCACTGATGATATCGATCAATCCGGAAGAAAAGACCTCCGAAATGGCTTCAATATCCGAAACCACGCGGGTCACGAGATTTCCAACAGGTGTTTTGTCGAAATAGCGCATCCGGAAAGTGGTGATGTGCGAAAAGACCTTCACGCGGATATCGCGGATGACCGATTGGGCTAATAGATTGCTAAAATAGGTTGCCAAAAATTGCAGAATAGCCTCCACAAACAACATCCCGAAAACAAGTAAAGTCCATAGGGCAAAATGATAACCGTCTTTGGCTTCAATTACGTATTTGCTCACGATGTATACAATCAACAACGGACGCATCGGTGAAAGCAAAGCCAGGGTGAGTGCGCACAAAAAGGCGAAGATCAACTTACCGCGATACGGTTTGGTAAACTTCAGTAAGCGCCAAAAAACGCGGGTGTCCATTTTGGTTTGACTTGCCATGCTGCAAAATTACTGCTTCCGTTTGGTTTAGATGGGGCAATGCGGTGATTATTTTAGTTAAAGAATCCTCTTTTATTGCAGACCGCAGATGTAAAGTTTAGTCTATCAGCAGTCTAATTAAAGACGCTGATTTTCAGTATTGAGGCGAGTGCGTTAGCCGAGCTAAAATTCGTGAATTAGTGGGGAACAATCGTGTAAATGCCAAAGTTCATGTTATCACCGATCTCCAAAACAACATTTTTTGGCTTTTACAGTTAAGTGATTACTGTTTGGAATCCTTTTTTGAACTATCTTTAAAAACCAAAACAACAGCACTCCCATGGTTCATAATTTGAGTCTTTCCCCGTCTATTTTTTCTACCTTTTTGGCAGAACTGAGAGATTGCACTATTCAGCAAGATCCGTTGCGATTTCGCAGAAATCTTGAGCGCGTAGCCGAAGTAATGGCCTATGAGCTGTCGAAGCACCTCGATTATGAAACTGTAGATGTAACAACTCCGTTGGGAGAAGCTAGTGTGCCTTTGTTGAAACAACAACCGGTATTGGCTACTATCTTACGAGCAGGATTGCCCATGCATCAAGGGTTACTGAATGTGTTTGATCGTGCGGAAAGCGCATTCGTTTCGGCATACCGCAAGCACACAACAGCAGAAGATTTTGACATTCATGTAGAATATTTGGCTGCTCCGGAATTGGACGGTAAAACACTCATTATTTCAGATCCGATGCTTGCCACCGGTAGTTCAATGGTGATGGTGTACAAAGCGTTACTGAAACAGGGGAAACCTGCAAAAGTGCATATCGTGGCGGCTATCGCTGCACCGGAAGCGTTGGAATACGTGAAAAAACACTTACCTGAGACTGCAACCATTTGGGTGGGAGCAATCGATCGTGAGTTAACCGCTCAGTCGTATATCGTACCCGGTTTGGGCGATGCAGGTGATTTGGCTTTTGGTGTAAAATGTTAAGCTAAGAAACCATGCACTGGCACCTATATCTTACATTTTTCGGTTTCTCAACCATCAAATTTTTGTTCACCCCTTTTGGCGGACCAGCTGCCGGTTTATCGTTTATTGAAACCTACGTTTCATGCGTGTCCGGTGCTCTTTTCAGTGCTACCATTTTCTATTTTTCCAGCGAGTTTTTCATGATTCGAGCGCATAAAAAACGCAAAGAGTTGGTTCGGATTTCAATCGAAACCGGAGTTCCTCTTAAACCGAAACGAAAATTTACCGGAATGAATAAATTCATTGTCCGGATCAAACGTCGTCTAGGGATTGTTGGGGTTTCCATGTATGCCCCTTTGTTTTTATCTGTTCCGATCGGCACCATTATCGCTGCTAAATTTTACGGAAAAGAAAAACGCACCTTTCCGCTTATTGTGGCAGGAACATTTATAAACGGTGCAATCACTACCGGAATCGCTTTTTTGGTGAAGATGCTTTTCTAATGAAAATCCGTCAGCTGTTTTTTGATCTCGATCGCACGTTGTGGGACTTTGAAGCCAATTCCAAACGCGCATTGCAGCATTTGTACGAAGAGTTGGAATTGGGTGCGCACATCGAGCATTTCAACCATTTTCACCATACCTACATTCGGATCAATGCCGAGTTGTGGAATGCCTACGGAAAAGGAAAAATCAACAAAGAAGAACTGCGCAATAGCCGGTTTGAAAAAGCCCTTGCGTATCATGGAATCAACGACAAAGTCGTTTCCGACAAAATGAGCGATGGTTACATTGAGCTTTCGCCTTTCCAAACGCAATTGTTTCCGCAGGCCTTGGAAGTATTGCAATTCTTTCAGCAAGAAGGTTACCGCATGCACATCATTACCAACGGATTCAAAGAAGTGCAGCACATCAAACTTTCCAACAGCGGTTTGGCGAAGTATTTCGAACACGTTTTGTGCTCTGAAGAAATAGGTGCCACCAAGCCGCATCGCGCTATCTTTGAAGAAGCCATGCGACGCACCGATTGTTTGCCACAACATGCCATTATGATAGGTGACGATTTTAAAGCCGATATCATAGGTGCCCTCAATGCCGGTTGGACGCCCATTCATTTCGACCCCGAACACAAGTACAAAAAAGAACGCAATGTGAAACGCATTCGTAGCTTGAGCGAATTACCCGACGTAGTAAGTATGTTGCCAATTGTGGGAGCTTAGCGAGTTTTTAAGTTTCATGAGTTAACTAACTAACTAACTAACTAACTAACTAACTAACTGTTCAACTCATTAAACTTAAAAAACTTAATACCTTTATCCCAATTCCGTAGTTTACTGGGTATTGAAGAAAACTGTCACGTACTTAAATTGCCTGCAATGGTTGAAAAACCTATTGATTTTTGTTCCTGCATTTTTCGCCGGGTTGCAATGGAAACCACAGTTGATCCTGGAATTGTCGATCACCACCATGGCGTTTAGTTTACTGGCATCGGCTGTTTATCTGATCAACGATTTGCGCGATCGAGAATGGGATCGATTACATCCCAAAAAGCGTCACAGATTAGTAGCATCCGGTGCTTTTTCAGCACAATTCACCCTTATTACAATTATTGTTTTGTTGATGGTGTCGTTCTCGACCTTGACTCTGATGCATTACAAAGCGGCAATCTTAGGAGCAATCTACCTCTGTTTGAATATCCTTTACAGCATGTACCTGAAACGCATCGCGCTACTTGATATCATGATCTTGGTAATGGGATATTACATTCGGTTGCTGATGGGTGGTTTGGTGGCGAATGTGTACCTGAGCGGATGGTTATTGTCTCTCGTAACGCTTATTGCAGTTTATCTGTTGTTACTGAAACGAAGAAGTGATGTGTTGTATTTTCAGGAAGAAGGATTGATTGTGCGACCAACAGTTCATGTATATGCACAATTGCCCATCCGTTTGATCAATCAGCTGTTATTGGTGTTGATCGGATCAGGATATACAGCCTATTTACTGCACTTGATTCGCGATCAGTTGCAACACGATTACTGGATTTTGCTCACACTTCCGTTAGTGGTATTTGCCTTGGTGCGCTTTGATCGGAATACCGTTCGATTACCACACAAAGACGCATTCAAACTCTTGTTTTCTGACCGATTATTGGTAGCAACGTGCATTGCTTGGATCATTATTTTTGCCTGGGTTCTTTATGGAAAATAGAAAGTTGTCAGGTTGGAATAACAGACCTTGGGTGCGCGTGGCCCTTGAGCAGTATCAATCGAATCGAACAGATTTGCGGGGGAAAGGCATTCGTGGAAACGGTCGAAGTTACGGTGACGCCTGTTTGAATGATCGGATGATTTCCATGCTCGATCACCGTGAGAAATGTGTTGTCACCAACGACGAACTAACCGTAAGCAGCGGGTTTTTATTAAAAGATGTGGTGGAGATCTGCGTTCGCAACGGCTTTTTCTTTCCGGTAATTCCCGGAACACAATTCGTTACTGTAGGCGGAATGGTAGCTGCTGATGTTCACGGAAAAAATCATCCTGCAAACGGAACAATCGGTCGGTGGATTACCAACATGACGATTCAATTGCCCTCGGGCGAAACAGTTCATTGTTCTCCAACTAAAAACAGTTCGTTGTTTCGTGCAACGATTGGTGGAATGGGACTTACGGGAATCATTCTCGAAGTTTGTTTTCGATTGGAACCGCTAAAATCAACCCGGTTGATGCAACAAGCAACTTCTTTTACTCGATTTGAGGCGTTATTGTCAGCCTTGAACGGTTCGAAAAACGAATTTGCGGTTGGCTGGCTCGATTTTTTAAATCCGGAATCATACCTCTTACTCGAAGCTGATTTTGAGAATGAAAAATCAACTGCTGATCCTAATTTTCAATTGCCGAAACCGAAGATTAGCGTTCCTAAAACCGGAATCCGGTTCGTGTACCCGTTTTTGAAAAAAATCTACAACAAACGGTACAAACGCGCCATGCTGAAAAACAAAACGGCATCGGTTTTCGAGTACTTTTTTCCGCTCGACGGAATTGCCCATTGGAATCGGTTATACGGCCGAAAAGGGTTTGTTCAATACCAGTTTGTTTTACCGAAAGCCAACGCTGTTGAGCAGTTTGAAGAAGTTTTTCGTTGCATTGAAGCGCATGGATGTAAACCGCTGTTATCTGTCTTAAAACGACATGGCGACCTTGTTTCACCGGGAATTGTTTCGTTTCCCTTGGAAGGTTATTCGCTGGCTCTCGATTTTGGATTTCAATCGGAACTGATTACTATGATCGACAGGTTGGATGAGTTGATAGCGCAATTTGGAGGTCGCATTTACTTGGCGAAAGATGCCTTGTTACAACCGCATCAGTTTGAACGCATGTATCCGACATCCGAGCAGTTGAAAACAGTCATTCACGAAATAAATCCTTCGGGACTCACAACCTTATTGGGAAAACGACTTAATTTAGTTCCACACATGAAGCAACAAATCGTCATTATAGGTGCCAACTCAGAGGTTGGACTTCAATGCGCAACCCGTTACCGCGATTTGGGGTACGAAGTGGTAATGGTTGGTCATAAAACCAACGAACTTCCAACGGATGGTTTTCAGATCATCCAACTCGATTTGCTGCAATTCGATTTAGGCGTTTTAGCTGGGTTGAATCCGGAGATTGTTCTATTCACCGCCGGAAGATTAGGTGATAATGACCGTTCTGTTTCGGGCGAAGAACTCGATGAGGTGATTACCGTCAACTTTACTGCTCAGGCGAAAATCGCATCGTATTTCGCAGCGCAATTCAAGCAAAAAGGTCATGGTGTTTTGGTGGGCGTGAGTTCGGTTGCAGCCGTTCGCGGAAAAGCATCAACTGTTGTGTACGGTGCTGCCAAAGCGGGATTTGATACCTACTTATCCGGGATGCGTAATTACCTGCATCCACATGGTGTGCGGGTGTTGACCATTCGTCCGGGATTCATTGCCAGTAAGATGACCGCTCATATGCCTTTACCGGCAAAACTGACTGCTTCACCGGCACAAGTAGCTGAGGTAATTGTTCGGCATAGTTTAAAAGGGAAACGTTCCATTGTGTATGTAAAAGCCCTGTGGCGACCTATCATGTTTATCATTCGCCATATTCCGGAACCGCTGTTTAAAAAAATGAAGTGGTGAAAAAACTGGTGATCCTGGATTTTGACGGAACGATCTACAAAGGCGATTCGCTGTTACATTTTGCACGATTTTTAAATCCGGCAAAGTATTATGGATCATTGTTGCTCATTGCGTTTCCGGTCATCTTTTCCAAGTTGGGTTTATTTTCGGCTGATCGGTTGAAAGAGCTGTTTTTCAGAATACACTTGCGCGGATTTTCTCAATCGGAATTACAAGAACGCGGACGGGCTTTTTTCGAAGCAAATAGAGCGCGTTTGTTTTCCAAAGCCGTTGACTATATTCAATCGCAACAACAAGATTCACGTTGCATTGTGGTTTCTGCTTCGTGTGGTGAATGGCTGCAACCTTTCTGCGATTATCTGAAAACGGAATTGATTTGTACACAATTGGAATACGATACAAACGGAAAGTGCACCGGAACTATTCTAGGGAAAAATAGAAAAGGAAAAGCAAAAATCAGCGCATTGCAACAGGTTGTAAATCTCACCGATTATGATGAGATAACGGCTTTTGGTAATTCAGAGGAAGACCGTATTTTAGCCGATATTTCGCAATCTTACTACCACCGTTTTTTTGAATAATATGACAACTGCCAAACAACGAAAAATTGTCTTTATCGGAATTTTGTTCCTCATTACCATCGTTCGCTTTTTTCATTTTGAAGGCACAGTAGATTCACCGCACAATTGGCGCCAATACGATACCAAACAATACATCGACGGTTATTACTACAGCGATGCACCGTTTATGGAACCGACAGTTTGTTGGATGGGCGGACATAAAACCCTGGTGCTTGAATTTCCACTTCCGGAATATTTGGTAGCGAAACTCTACAGTGTTTTTGGTCCGCATTTGTGGGTGGCGCGTACTTTCTTTTTGCTCTTTTTTGTGTTGGCAGCCTATTATTTCTACAAGGTGCTTCGGGTGATTTTTGAAGACAATTGGGTGCCTGAACTAGCCACGATTGTTTTTGGATTTGCACCACTTTCACTCTTTTATTCGCGTGCTATCCACATCGATTTTTTTGCCTTGGCTTTTGCTTTCGGGATGTTGTATCATGTGCTGTTAGCTGTGCGCGATAAAAGTTGGAAAAACCTGATATGGGCGGTCGTTTTTTCCGTTATCGCATTTCTTGAAAAAGCACCTTATACTTTTTATCTGCTCTTTCCTGCGTTGGTTTACATCTTGCAACAGAAATCCTTCAAGTGGTTTTTACCACGATCGTTGTTGTTTGTGGTGCCTGTGATCGCTTTGTTTTGGTGGAATAGTTATTCGCGTACCACCAACGAGTTGATCCCTGATTGGTATTTCATTCCGAGTTTCAATAAATTCACCGACATGTGGTACTGGTACTTCGGTACGTGGGAACAGCGCACCAATTCTGCCAACTGGATCACTATTTTGGAGCGCTTACGTTTTGAAATCCTCGGTTTGTCGGGGATCGTGTTGTTGATTGTAGGATTGGTTCTTGCGAAGAAAAACCGCGCTTATTGGTGGTCGTTGAGCTGGCTGATGGGCACAGTTTTGTATGTGTGTATTTTCTTCAACCTCAATGTACACCACAACTATTACCAAATGCCCCTCATTGCTTCACTGGCTATTTTTGTAGCAATGGGTCTACAGCGATTAATCGATTTTCTTCCGAAAAAAGCAATCAAATTGACATTAGCATTCGTTCTTCCGGCCATTTTTGCGGTGGAAAGTATGCGATATGCCGAAACCAATTATTACACCACCGAACCGATGTTTGATAAGATTGCGCTTGAAATAAAGAAGCATTCCAAGCCGGATGATTTAGTGATTGTTTCTTTTGGTGGATTAACACCGCAATGTCCATTGATTTTGCAACCAGCCAATCGCTATGGTTGGTCAATTCCCGGAACCAACCTCACTACTTTTTTGATTCGAAATTTGGTGAAAGAAGGAAAAGCAACACGTTTGGCGGTAGTTTACGATGGTTATTTCACGGGAGAATTTCAGCTTTTCTTCGAAGGCATGGAAAACAAGGTGGGTGTACCGCTTGATGATAAAGGAAAAGCGTTGTACATGTGTGATTTGAAATAGAACCCACCTTCAACAAATCACTTATATTTGCTCACTTATATTATAACATGGAAAACAACAAAGCAGCGCTCCATTTTTTATTTCGTAACAGAAAACTACTTTTCATTTCACTCTTTACAGGCGGTTTATTGGGAATTGTGATCACTTTTTTTATTCCGAAAACCTACCTTTCTACGGCAATTGTTTATCCGTATAGTTCACATACCAAAGCTGACATTATTGGTAATCCGCAATTCGGGTTTGAGCTGGAAACAGAACAGCTCTTGCAATTACTCGAATCAAAGTCAATGCGTGATCGTACCATCAAGCATTTTAAACTCTACAAGTATTATGAGATCGATACGAACGATTTAAGTTGGGAGTCGCAATTGACCTTGCAATACATTAAAGACGTTACTTTTTTCCGCAGTAAATACCTCTCGGTTGTAATCAATGTTCAAACAAAAAGCCCCAAATTGTCTGCCGAAATCGCCAATTTTCAGGTTGATGAGGTCAATAAATACCGCGCTCAGATTTTCGAAGAAAACAGGTTGAAAGAGTTGAACAGTACCAAGCATCAATTAGACATGGTAACTGCTCGAATGGACAAACTCAGTGACTCGATCTACGCGATTAAAACCGACAAAAACGAGTTGTTGTATACTTATATGGAAAACCTTGATAATGAGAATTATGATGCGAGTGTTTTTGTTGACGATCCGCGCTTGGAATCGATTATCCAACGTTTTGTAATTGCTTATCGAACTCATAATCATTTGTTGGAAGAATACAAGACCAAACAATTGCAATACGAGACCCCGCTTCCGTCTGTTTATGCTGTCGATCGCGCTCAGCCGACCTATAAAAAAGCAGCGCCTTCGTTTCTTTTAAACGCGATCATTGCTGCTTTCACAGTTTTATTGGTGAGTTTAACGGTTGCAACTGTTCGCCGCAAGTGGCTAGAGTTTAAATCAGAAATAAAAGGCTAATGTCGTGGATCACCGCGAATAGACTTGTCTTCCTTATTGTTGCTCTTGCTAGTACACTGTTTTTGGGTGCGTGGTGGTATACATCAAACGTGAGCGAGGCAGCTATTTTGTTAGCGGTTGGTTGCGGATGTATTCTGATTGTCGGATTACTCATCTACGCGTTTTCGTGGTATTACTTAGTGTTAATTGGCCTGATTCCACTTTCTTTAGATGCGATTATTGCGGGAGGTGCGAAATTGAATTTACCTTCCGAAGGTTTATTGGTACTAGCCATTCCGGTACTGTTGTTTTTCAATAAAACCTATTCAGCAGGGGTGCGGAAAGCCATGCGACATCCTATTTCGAAGATCATTGCTTTGATACTGGTAATTGAGTTATTTTCCGGTTTGATTGGTTCTCATATTGATGTATCACTGAAACGGTTGGTCATTCAACTCCTATTTGTGCTTGGTTTTTACTTCATTATTCAGATGTCGGCAACCAAAGACCGATTAATGGCACCTTTTCTTGCTTATGCCATCGGGTTGATTCCGGTGATGTATTTTACAATGCAGAATCACATTCAGATCAATTTTCAGCCACAAGCCGTTTTCAGTATTTGTCAACCGTTTTATAATGATCACACCATTTACGGAGCGTGTTTGGCATTCATCATTCCGTTACTGATCATTGTGGTATTTCAAAACAAGGTGATGCAACTTTCGAGTCAGCAGAAAATCGGACTTGGTATACTGCTCTTTGCAATTACCGCTTCAGAAGTATTGGCGTTATCACGGGCTTCATTGCTAAGCTTGATTGTGGCTTTACTTTTCTATGTTTTGTTACGGTATAAAGTCAGTTTTAAATGGCTGATGGCCGGTCTGATGACCCTGATAATAGGTGTTTGGTCGTTTAGCGATGCCATTTATGCAAGTGTTGAAAAAAACGAAGCGGTGAGTAATGACGGTGAGCTGGTCAACCACTTTTCATCGGTAGTGAATGTAAAAAACGACGCTTCGAATCTGGAACGGATCAACCGGTGGATTTGTGCGTATCGCATGTTTGAAGATAGACCATGGTTGGGTTTCGGTCCGGGAACCTATCAATTTGAATACAATCGTTACCAAACGGTGGCCAACAAAACCTATATTTCAACCAATACCGGCGATCGTGGAAATGCACATTCCGAATACCTTGCCTTTTTGAGTGAAACCGGCATCATCGGGTTTATTGGTTTTGTAGCGTTAATGCTGGCGAGTTTGTACTATGGAATGCAAAATCACTACCGAATTGCAGATCCTTTTCTGAAACGGCTCAACCTCGGAGTATTACTCGGATTGATCACCTATTATTTTCACGCCGTCTTTAATTCGTTTCTCGATCAAAATAAAATGGCATTTTTGGTGTACGCTTCACTCGGTGTGATCGTATGGATCAATCTCACATTGCACAATGGCGCTGAAAAAACGGTTCAAGAAAATAGCTAGCTGGTTCCTCAAAGCGGGAATCATTGCCTTCATTACCCTGTGTTTGGTAGAGCTGGTTTACCGCTATCAGTGGGTTGATTTTTACAAAACCGAGTGGGAATTTCAAAACAAGATCCGCACACCCAATCTGTCGAAAAAACGGGTATTGGTTTTTGGTGATTCCTTTAGCGCTGATACTGCCAGCTGGGTCAACCAATGGAAAAAAGATTCAGTAGTACAGGTTTTCAACGCAGCTGTTCCCGGAGTAGGACCAGAAACCTTTCGACTCCTAGTTTCCAATCGAGTAGAAGAAACCAAACCGAATATCGTTATTGTGCAACTCTACGAAGGAAATGATCTGTACGATTTATACCGACCAGTAAACTGGAGTGCGTTTTCGTGGGGAAGGAATGTGTTTTGGAAATTCAGTAATACCTTCAGGTCGCTTGGTTTCATCAATTACCGACTCGGACAGGCCAATCAAGATCTACAATCGCCTGTAAACCCCAAAACGGCCGATTCGTTTGCCATACAATCTTACGACGCACGTACCAAATTGTACATTCAAGGCGATGCCACGTATCCGATGAGTATGGTGCAGTTGAAAGGCGAATATGCTGATCAGTTTCGAACCTTAATTGAGATGCTCCAAGAACTGAAAACTGCAGTCGGTGCAAATGTACGGTTTTATGTGCTGACGATTCCCACTTGCGTTCAAACCGACCGTCGGTATGTGAAATACTACAAACAATTGGGAGCCAAACTAAGTATGAGTTTGTTGAAAGGACATCCGTGGGCAGAGCAACTCAAAGCAGCCGGTTTTGAGGTCATTGATCCGATTGAAGCATTGCGACAAAGCGAAAAGAAGGGCGAGTCAGTTTATTATGAAAATGATCCGCACCTCAATCGATTTGGTCAACAAACGGTTTTCACGTACGTTCAAAAAATGGTAAAAGATGACCGTTAAAGGAATCCGGTTGCGCTTGAAATGGGCTTTGCTTTCGGCAGTTGATTTGCTTGGTTTACCACTGAAACTGGAAGGCAGGGAAGGCGAAGTACAAATTTTGTGTTTTCATGGCGTTTGTGCCGATACGGATGAGTTCATTAACGGTCGATTTTACAAAGAATCGGCATTTCGAGAACTATTAACCGAGCTGAAACAACGCTTTCACATCCTTAGTTTGGATGATTTTTTAGCGAATCGGTTGAATCCGGATAAGCTGAATATGCTGCTAACGTTCGACGACGGTTACCGCAATAATCTTACATTGGTTCTACCCATTATCGAAGACTTAAGTTGTCCGATCACCATTTTTGTGACTGGTAGAACCGACCTTCCACTTTGGACCGATTTACTGGATCTTGCAACTAGTTATCCTTCCGAATCGGGAACTATTCTGAATGAACTACTGTCGATTTCTGGAGTAAAAACTGCCAAAGAACTGAAGGCTTGGCTTCCGTTGCAACCAACAGAAGTGGTGTTGGAAATCAATCGAAAATTGAACGAGCTTCCGCAACAATTCCTCGATAATACACGCGTTTTTTGGGAATTGCTTTCCGATAACGATTTGCGTTTGCTGCAAACACGTCCGTTGGTAAGTTTAGCCAATCACGGTGCCAATCATTTGAGTTTTGTGACATTAACAGAAGACCAACTAGCGCAGGAAATCAACGACGTGCGAACACGGTTAAATAACATCGGTTCTGCTTACGCTTCTGTTTTTGCGTATCCTTACGGACATCACAATGAAGTTACCATTGCGTGCTTGGAAGAGATTGGAATCGAACAACAATTCTTGGCGGAATGGGAAGTAAAAGAAGCACCTCGGTTATGGAAACGGTTAACCTTGAATCCATTTATTTCAACTCGGAATATGCTGCGAATTATCCATAAAGGAGAATTTTGAGATGAGTACCATTCTTGGCATATCAGCTTATTTCCACGATTCGTCGGCGTGTTTGATCGTTGACGGGAAAATTGTTGCTGCTATTCAGGAAGAACGCTTGTCGCGCAAAAAACACGATGCCTCTTTTCCGCAGAAATCCATTGAAACCTGTCTGGAAATGGCTTCGTTGACGGTTTCAGATATAGACGAAGTAATCTTTTTCGAGAAACCGTTTACCAAATTCGACCGCATTCTCGATACCTTTTTGACCAAAGCTCCACGCGGATTTTTACCCTTCCGGAAAGCTATTTTAGGTTGGTTCAAAGAAAAAATGTGGGTCGAAGATGTGTTTCGCAAACGCTTCGGGTACAAAGGAACCTTTTCTTATTGTCAGCATCACCTTTCGCACGCCGCATTGGCTTGTTTCACAAGTGGTTTTGAAAAAGCGGCTTATGTGGTGATTGATGGAGTAGGTGAGCGGGCTTGTACCTCTTACGGAACCTTCGAACACGGAAAACTTTCGCCGGTGGCCGAACAACTTTTTCCACATTCGTTGGGATTGCTCTATTCGGCATTCACCTATTATTGCGGATTCAAGGTCAACTCAGGCGAGTACAAACTCATGGGGCTCGCGCCTTACGGAAAACCGGTTTACAAACAAACGATCCTCGAAAATCTAGTGTCGTTTAGTGACGAAGGTGTGGTCACACTCAACCTGCGTTATTTCGGTTTTCTGGACGATGTACGCATGATCAACGGTCGGTTTGAACAACTTTTCGACCGAAAAACCAGGAAAGAATCGGAGCCGCTCCTCGATTTTCACAAAGATGTAGCAGCTTCCATTCAGGCAGTGTTGGAAGACGGATTGGTCATCTTGCTCAACTACATCCAGCAACAAACCGGAGCAACTAATTTGGTTTACGGCGGAGGTGTAGCGTTGAATTGCGTTGCCAATGCAACATTAATTGCCCGAACAGGATTCGAAAAAGTGTTCATTCATTCGGCTTCGGGTGACAGCGGTTGTGCTATGGGGGCCGCGCTTTGGTTGGCGATGCACCGTCAGGAAATCAATGTTGAAGATACGTCTTTACTCAACCGGGAATTTACCGGACCTTCCTATACCTCAGAAGCCATCAAAGAAGCCTTGCGCCAAAAAGGAATCACCGCATTTCATGAACTGGAATGGAAAACGCTTACCGAAACCGTTGCTCGGGAATTGGCAGAAAACAAGGTGGTAGGTTGGTTTCAGGGAAACATGGAATTTGGTCCGAGGGCTTTGGGAAACAGAAGTATTTTGGCGAATGCCATGCATCCGGAAATGAAATCGGTATTGAATCAAAAAATCAAGAAACGCGAAGGATTCCGACCTTTTGCTCCGGTGGTGTTGGCAACATATTTCTCGGACTATTTCGAAGATCACGGAAACGACTATTCGCGCATGTTGTACGTAACGAAAGGTGCGGCAAAAGCCAGTGAAATTCCGGCCTGCGTTCACAATGATGGAACAGCGCGCGTGCAGCGTTTGGAACCTAGCTTCAATGATTCGTTGCATTCTCTTTTGATTGCCTATCACCATCTCACGGGTATTCCGGTGTTGATCAATACTTCTTTTAACGAACGTGGCGAACCCATGGTGTGTTCTCCGCAAGATGCCCTTCAGTGTTTTTTCAATACCGGAATCGATTTACTGGTCATGGGAAATTTCCTAGTTTATAAATCCGAAACAACCGATGTTGCTCACCAAACCATTGTGTATGAACCGGATTAAGCACTATTGGAACAAACAGCAGGAAATACTTTCTGCTCGATCGCTGCGCATATTCGGAGCAATCTTAATTGCGATGCTCATCTATTTGGGTTGTTGGTCGGGCAAGGAGATCAATTTCGGGTATTTGATTCCACTCGTTTTTCCATTGATAGGAATGGTTAATTTGCCGTTGTTGCGCATGTGTTACGCATTCTTGATGCTGGTGACTTTCCCGATAGGATATGTGGTTTCGTATCTTGTATTGGGAGTGGTGTTTTTGCTCGTGGTAACTCCCATAGCGCTGATTCGGCGTAAGAAAATGACGGCAGGATGGACGGTTTCGCAGGCGGAGATTGATCCGACGAAAATGCATGAGTGATGTTGATTATAAGCTAGTAGAAATGATAGAAAAAATGCAAGAAAGTAAGAACTACAAGCGAAGTAAAGTGACGCTTTCTAAATTGACCTTTCACAAACTTGACTGGTTAGAATACCTTACAATTGGAATTGGACTATGGTTTTTATCATTCCCTAGACCTTACGGCATCCTTTTTACGATTCTCTTATGTATGCCGCTTATTGGACTTGTACTTAATGGAATTTCGGGTAGACCAAGTATTGCAAGTCTCGTTAAAATTTCCAAACATTCCAATGGCCGTGACAAATACGACGTTGCGGACTTTATTGATTTTGCGGGATGGATTATTCTACTAAGAGTAATAATTGACTTCGAATTTGAAAGTTTCTATAGTATGATAATTCCCGGAACGATTGGATTTGTTATTATGCTCCTAATACTTTTTACAACACATAAACTCATAGTCGAAACAACCAAAAGCAAAACGTGGATTTATCTGTCACTCATTTTTAATGTATTCCTTTATAGTTACGGCGCAACTTATGGTGCAAATTGTGTTTATGATGTTTCAGAACCGTCTGTTTATAATGCAGAAGTGGTGGGCAAAAGAATATCAAAAGGTAGGCGAAGTACAACGTATCATGTAAAAGTCACTCCTTGG
>Ga0302293_10000261_pt1 | contig 30044 bp, 43 predicted proteins | sample III_Fen_N2_2_FD_198758 | JGI IMG/M metagenome (GOLD analysis project Ga0302293, IMG submission 198758) | Peat permafrost microbial communities from Stordalen Mire near Abisko, Sweden - III_Fen_N2_2 | ecosystem: Environmental > Terrestrial > Soil > Wetlands > Permafrost | place: Sweden: Abisko...
CCTATTAAACGGAATTCCTCTAGAGGAGTGCAAGAAAATATTGCACACTAGCGAATCGACACTAAGACGTATACTACGGAGCTATCGGGTAGTGCTGTCGTCAAAGGAACGAAAGTCTCAGCTACTTAATGCGATGAAAATCATTATCGCATTTAGAACGCAGACATCGGAAGAGACGAAGGCGATGCAAGTGGGCGGGCTTATGTGCGTGAGTTGCGGAACGATTGAAGTACGCAAACACGGGCATGAGTGCCAAAGGTGCTACTCCATTTCACTGCTAGGTAGGCCGCCCATTGACTCAATTGCAAAGGATTATTTTAAGGAGTACGCATGAACATCATAAAAGCGAAAGCGGAAGCTAAACGATACTCATGGGCAAAGTGGATCGTGAGAACACGGGCGGGGGATTGGTACATTTATTCGCATCGCGATCTATTCAGCGAGAAAGGGTTAACCGTCGGAAGGCGAGTCATGGCGTGGCTGAGTGGATGCCAATACGAATTTATCGGGTCATCGAAGAAATGTAAAAACGTGCTGATTAAGGAGGTGAGGAAATGAATAGGATGCAAGCAATAGTCGAGGCGTTTAAACTTGAATGGGCTAATTATCTAGCTAAAGATGGTGATGGAACTTGGACTGCATTTGCAGATCGTCCTAGCTTAGATGACGAATATGGGCAAGGACGTAGTTCTGAAATCGGAAAAGACGATGAAGATATAATTGAGCTAAAGAGGTCGAAATGACACCAAACCAATGCTTTATGTGCAGACAGATGATGCAAAAAGGTTATGGGCTTGAGATTGTCAGAGTCCAGCACCATACAACCTTTATGCATGATCTGTACAGGCTTAAACCTGATCTTAAATCGTTTCGTGTGTGCCGTGGATGTTTGGAGACATTCAAAGAAATTGATTTGGAGGGTGTAAAATGAACGTAAATAAGTGCATTTCAAGAGGATGACGAGGAATGAGCGATTCTAAGCTGTTCGTGTGCTTTCTTATCAGCTTTATAGTGCCTTGCGTTACGGTTTTCCTGTATGCCTACGATGGGACAGACCTTACGACCACTGGCTTGACGATCGGTTCTGTAATTAGGTTTTGCTTGATGGCCTGTCTTTGGGGTGGAATGATTCTAGAGAATAGCTTTAAAGACTAAAGAAGTCTGCGTTATTGGCGGCAATAGCGCATTTTCGTTTAAAAATGTATATTAGAAGATGATGATTTAATCATAGAGGTATACCATGGGAGCTGACCGCCCAGAAACAAACCCTGTAGGACGGCCTACAAAGTACAGACCCGAATTCTGCGATAAGATCATAGAGGCGGGAAAGATCGGGTGTTCTAGGGCACGCTTTGCGGTTTTGTGTGGCATATCCATAGATACGCTATACCAATGGGCGAAAGAAATTCCGGAATTATCCGAAGCCTTAACACTTGCAAGCGCATACTCACAAGACTGGTGGGAAGAACAAGGTCGAAAAGGTACTTGGGATGACAAGGAATCAGGGCATTACCTAAACGCTAGCTACACGAAACAAATGGCGGCAAGATTCCCGAAAGACTGGCGCGAGAATAAACAGCTAGAACTATCTGGAGAAATAAAAACTGAAACAACCGTTAAATTTGCGGAACGTCCGATCGAGGTAGATGATGAACAGGGCTAAGATTCTCACTCTATCGGATCGGCTTAACAATGTTATGGGCGATCAGGTAAATGGATTCCATTGGGGTGTAGTCTCTGGTAACACGGACGAAACCACGGTAGAGCTTATCCTTTGCCTGATGAATGACTCCGATGAGATGATATTGGGTCTACCTGAAAGCCTGCTCAACCTAGGCAATGTCGTCCTAGATGAAAAAGCAGATTGAAATCGTCCCTGCCCATTGGAAATTTAATCGACTTTACAGACGACACGCTAGGAAGATCTACAAGGTCTATAAGGGTGGACGTGGGGGAATGAAGTCTTGGGAATGCGCCAAGGCCCTTGTACATCACCTAAACGCCTTTAGCGGCCTTTTTGCGGTAATATGCCGTGAGACTGAGAACAGCTTAAAACACTCAGCGCAAAAGCTGATGTGGGACACGATATGCCGCCTTGAGTTGCAGCATCAATTCCGCAATATGGTTGGCGAGATTCGCCACGCGTCCAATGGTTCCTTTGTAATTTTCAAGGGCATTGGGCGAGATCCTGACTCAATCAAGTCGATGGAGGGTGCCGATATTGTTTGGGTAGAAGAAGCCCAGACAATTAGCAAGACCAGCCTTGAAATCCTAATCCCTACGATCACGCGCAAGACTGGCGCGGAAATTTGGTTTACGTATAACCCTAGATTTCGTACCGATGCTGTATCGCAAATGTTTGATAGCGGACATCCATTAGCATCAATCCAAACAATAAGCTACACCGAAAACCCGCATCTATCGGTGTCATTTATCGAGGAAGCTGAGGAACTTCGCAAGCGTAATCCGTCCATGTACAACCACGTATACGGTGGTGAGTATCTTGATGAGTGCAATCTAAAGATGGTGGCCAAGATTGTTGTTGATGATGGAGTACAGAACCGAATCAATGACATAACCGTGGTGGGCGTTGATATTGCCCGTGACGGTGGAGACCGTACAACCATCTACGTTAGGCGAGGTCGAAAGATCGTAGAGCGCAGACGGTTTGATGTGATGGATCTTGATAAGCTCATTGTGGAGATGCAAGAGATTAACCGCATCTATGCGCCTGATAGGATCAACGTAGATTCCACAGGCCATGGCGCCTGGGTGCCTGACGCCCTGCGTAAACTTGGAATCAAGAACGTCCACGGCATTAACTTTAGTGAATCGGCATGGGATGAAGACAAGTACGCCAATAAGCGTACAAACCTTTACGGCCTTGCCGATGATTACTTTGCTGCAGGCGGTACAGTTCCAGATGATCCAGAGTTGCAAGAGGAGCTTGGTGCAACATGGTACACCTATGACACCAAAAACCGACCTCAATTAGTTCCAAAGGCTGAAATCAAGAAGAAAATAGGCCGATCCACTGATGACTCAGACGGATTTTGCCTATGCCTTTACACTGGATCGGACGATATGTTTACCCGTAAATCCGTTATGGCGACTAGGGTTAGCTCTGAATTGCTGGCACATGAAATGTTATCCAATAGCGGCTGGGGCTAAATTATCATATTCGAATATACGCAATATCATAATATTGTTATATATTGGATATTATGATTGATGACCCTACCGATACCGAAGCCTCAGAGAATAGTGAGACGATAATTGCAGAGTTTCAGGACTTTGCAAGGGCATCTACTAAGCGGTACTCCAAGGAATATAAGGCAATACGCCAAGAGTTAGCTTTCGAGGGTGGCGAACAATACGGTGAAAAAGATCGTGCTATCCGTGGTGAATCCCGTGCCGAAATGAAATTCAATATCGTGCGAAGAAAGTGCAATGATGTCATCAATCAATTCAAACTTTATCCCTATGGATCCATTGTAAGCGCAAAGTCGAACGACTCTGTAGACAAGGCGAAACTGGCACAGGCTTTAGTCCGTGGCATTGAGACCGATAACAACGCAGTACAAATCTATGGGAATGCGGTAGACCGCCAGGTTAAGTGTGGGCGTGGCTATGTCTTTGTAACGACTGACTACGTAGATGCCGAAACCTTTCAGCAACGGATCAAGTTGCAGCAGATCCTAAATCCTTTAATGGTGATTGAAGATCCACATAGCGAAGATCCAACAGGAAAGGATTCTACTCGAAGGGCTTTTGTCGAGTACCTATCAAAGCACGAAGCAACAGACACTTACGGCAAGGATGTTGTAAATGACAACACCGTAGGCGACTCTTTGCTAAATGAGACCTATTGGAAAGAGCCTGATGACTCCATTGCCGTTGTGACATACTTTGAGTTGCACCGCAAGCGAGAGGCTATCTATCAAGACGCAAGCGGTAATATCCTAAAGGGAAAGGACGTACCAAAGAAAACCAATGGTATGAAGAAGCGCATGGTCACTACTCCAAGCGTTACCGTCCATAAGATTGTTGGGAAGAAAGTAGTATCGACCACAGAACTCGCTCTATCCTGTATTCCAATCATCACCTTTGCGGGTGAACGTGTTGACCTCATGGATGGATGGCGATACATTGGCCTTGTGAATCCCTTGATGGATGTGCAGACCGTCATAAATTACGGTGCCTCTCATACCGTCGAAAAGATGGCGACGGCACCTAAGACAAATGTATTTGTAGACATGAAGTCCATTGCTCCATATAAAGACATTTGGCAGCAGTCAAATAAGCGTAGACTTCCATTTAACCCCTTTGATTCTATTGGCCCTGATGGGGAAAAGTATACCCCGCCCTTTGTGCAGAACATGAATCCTGACATTGGAAACGAATTAAGCGTTATCCAATCGTATCAAGGTTTAATGTCTGCAATTGATGGCGTACCCGCTGACATGGGCGGTGGTGCCAATGAGACCGCAGAGGCCGTACTTACCCGAGCTAAGAGTAAAGAGACTAGCAACTATCAATTCCTATCTAATGCCGCTGAATCAGTCAAACAGGTTTGCCGTGTGATTTTGGAAATGGCCTTGCTTGTTGGCGATACAGAGCAAGAGTATACCTTTGTCACTAGCGAAGGAATCGAAGTTCGCAAGATTGATCTTTCCCAGCAAGCCATTGATCTAGGAAAACTCAAGTTTGACATTGACGCTGGCCCATTGATTTCAACGCAGCGCAAGGAAGATTTGCGTAGCCTTATAGCACTAGGCTCCATGCTTGGGTCTGATACGGCTATTGCCTTTGCGCCTGACATTGTGCGTAAGTCCGACATTGGAAACGCTGAAGACATCGCAAAGAAATTAGACATCCTTGCAAACCAGAAACTTGGAACAGGCGCAACAGGTCAAGCAGACCCCGCAGCCATTGCCGCACTCGAAAAGGCAAGCCAAGCGACGGATGCACTTAATCAGCAATTGCAACAGGCGAATATCTATATCCAGCAGTTGCAGCTTGAACTTGCAAACGGTGAGGCGCAAATGAAGCAGGCGATACTTACCACGCAAATGAATAACGAAAATCGCATCCAGATTGAAGCAATGAAGCAACAGGGCGCAATGAATAAAACGCAGTTGCAGATACAAGCTGATGCAGCAGCCGATACACAGGCCGCGCAATTGGAGCTAGAAAAAGTCGAAGCAAATAAACCCGTCATTACGGTTGTGCAAGGCGTAAAGCCTAATTACAACTCAGTGGGTGGAATGCGTAACGACCTAGGATAATAGGGCTGACAGACCTCTAAACAATGTCTGTAAAGGAACTCACAAGATGAGCGACACACAAGATACGACAAACGGTAACGACTTGGAAACCGCCTCCCAAATTCCAAGTAAATACGATGCCTACTATAAGGCTAGCGGTGATGGCTCCGAAGATCTGGGAGGATCTAAAGAGGAATCGAGCGAGACTGTAGTAGATGTCGAAGGCGTAAAAACCGAGGCCCCAACGCCAAAGGCCGAAACAAAGGTAGATGAATCTCAGCCGAAGAAAAGCGGATACGAACGAAGAATAGGCGTCTTGACCAATCGGAATAAGATGCTTGAGGATCGTTTAGCAAAGCTTGAGGCGGCACAGAATCAGAAGCCTGAAAAGGTGCTTACTCGTGAAAACTTTTTGACCGACGCAGAGTATGGCGCATATAAGGATGAGCAACTAGAGAAGCGGATTCTTGGAAGGGTGCAGCCTCAACAGCAGGCACCACAGGATGACGGGTTTAAACGCTCCTGGAATGAAAAGGTTAATTCGACCTTGAACGAAGATGAGCGTGGAGAGTTGTTTGATTTGATTGGAGCGTATAAAGACGACCCAGCATTTCAAATTCACGAAGACCTTAACGAATTCTTTGCCCATTCCCCAGTTGGCGCAAGGGCTATGCTTGATCTCTTGAACCGCCCAGCGGTGTTGCAAGAGATAAATAATATGCCTGCATACCAACGCTATGACGCTTTGCGAACGATTGAACAGGGCTTGACTGCTAGAACGCAGAAAGTACCACAGCCCGCGAAGCCCGTAGTTTCAAAGGCTCCAAGTCCTATTGGCACTATCGGAAATACTGGTATGCCCGCAGGCATTGACACCGATCAGGAGAATGATCCTAGACAGGTGCAAAGCTACTATATGAAACGATATGGCCCTAAAAAGTAGGGTCGGGAGATAAAAGACAATGGCTAATACAATCGTAAAAAGTGATATTGTCGTTCCGCTGCTTGGTGAGTTCGAACGCAATATGCAAATCCTAATGAACGGCTCTACTCAGTTCAACAAGAACTATGTAGGCGGTCATGGCTCAACTATCAATGCTGTGATTCCTTCCTATGGAACCACGTCCACAGGTGCAAGCGTTGCATCTAACATCTCTGCCGTCACTGGCGGTAAGGTGCCTATTACCCTGTTGCAATACAACCAAGCGGTTGAATTGACTCAGGTGCAGCAAGCCTTGGAACTCTCTGACTTTGAAGGTCAGGTTGGTGATCCATACGGAATGAAGATGGCAAGCGACATTCAAACTATTGCTGCAACTACCATCATGCTTGCCCATGATACCATTGACGTTATCGGCTCTGGTACTGCTGGCTACTCCAATATCGGCTCTGGTATTGGTGTAATCAAATCAGCCCGTGCCTATGGTGAAATGGTAGGATGCTTGTCGAATGACTTAGCGTCTCAGGTGCAAAACTCTGGTTTGACTTTGTTCAATCCATCTACTCAGATTTCCAATAGCTTCCTTAATGGTGGCCTTGGAAAATATCGTGGTGCAGATTGGTACGAAACACCAGATATTGCGCCTCTCGTAACTGGTACGTGCACAGGATTCACCGTTACAAGCATCAGCACCGAAGGTACAACTGCCCTTGCCGTTACCGCTGCGACTAGCGGTCACACACTCAAGGCTGGTCAGTCCTTTACCATCCCTGGACACTTTGCAGTAGACATTTATGGTGTGGCTCTCTCTAGCTTGTATCAGTTCATCGTGCAGTCCGACTATACTTTCCCTGGCACAACAGGAACCGTCCCAGTCAAGGCGTTGTATATGGCTGCTGGCCCACTTAAAAACATAAGCGTCTCCGCTGTTGTGGGTGCCGTTACCATGTCTCACGCTACTAGCACGACCTACTATCGTGGCTTCATGTGGGCAAAGCCTGCATTCGTGTACGCTTCGGCTCCGATGAAGAAGCTGACCATGGTTGAATCCTTCATGGGCAAGTCTCCCAAGGGCTTAACCTTGCTTGGTTCGACTGGTACGGACATCAAGGCGGGTACTGACATTATCCGTTGGGATACCTTGGCTGGCTTTGCCATCCTTCGTTCCAACTGGGTTCGCGGTATCCACGTTAAGGTCTAATAAATAACAGGCTCACTATCCTCTATCATGGGGATAGTGGGCTTTCTTTATATATGGAGTTCTCATGTCATTAAATGTCCGCGCTCTTGTAAATGACGCATTCCTATCCGCTGGCGTTCTCAACTCGAATACAGGCCGTGGGGTAGAAGGTATTGACGCTAATCAAGGTGTCATTATTTGCAATGAGGTGTTAGGACAGTTGAACGTGGAAGAATTATTTCCGTTCCAAATGAGTATTGTAGAATTTGTCATTCCTACACTCAAGTTTAATTGGACTATCGGGCTAAGCACCGCAGACATTGCGGCAATCCGTCCAAGCTTTATCAATCAAATTTATTTCCAGTATAACACGAACGCAAGCCCCGTGCGTGTTACTCAGATCCCAATCTCTGAAATATTGAACTACAAAGCGGTAAACGCTTCGGGTTCCCCTATCTATTTTGCTTATAATCCAAAGATGCCGAATGGCGAAATCATGTTCAACATTCGCCCTTTTGCGAGTGGAACGATCTCAATCATGTACACCACGGCAATTCCACAGGTTACGATCAATGATACCTTGGATATTCCTCTTGAGTACAACGAGCTAATCAAATACGCCATTGCCCGTAAGGTAGCACAATACAAGCAAATGCCACTTGACGTAGTTAACTCTATTGACGTTCTCTACAAGGATGCCCGTTCCCGTGTTGGTACTCTGAATAGCCGTGGCAAGGTTCCCGTGCTTGACGATACGGGCCGCACAAACATCACCCAGAACAATGTACTCACGGGTGCAACATGATTATAGACTTGATTGGTCAGTCATACGAAAGCCCAAGCCGAAGCAATAGCCCACAAAGGACTATCAATTGGTATTTGATCGACAATGAAGACAAGCAGGCAAAGTCTAAATATGTGATGGTGCCCACAGCGGGAAGTACATCAAAGCTAACTCTTATCCCCACAAATGGCTCTGGATGCCGTGGATTATACTATTCATCCTCTGGGCCTGCACCTGACTTTGAAAGCCGCCTATATTGCGTGTTTGGTACAACGGCCTACCGTATCAATTCAGACATGACCTACAAGAAACTAGGCGAAATTAACAACGCTACTACAGCGGTTTCCATGATCGACAATGGGTTCTACTGCTTCATTGCCGATGGAACAAGCCTATGGCGTTCGCGCTTGCTTGATGATGATGCAACAGCCGCACTAGAGGCGTGTCCTTTGCCTTACTTGCCTGGCACAACCGATGTCATTAGTCCTGTGAGTGTTGTATTCACGGGGCAGCGGATTGTAGTTAATGCTGGCAACTCAAATCAATTTTTCTATTCGGACTTGGCAAGCAATACGTTCCAAGCGGATTCATTTTATTCTGCGGAACAATCGAGTGACACGATCAAGTGTATCGCAAACGTGTCTGGCAACCTATGGGTATTTGGGCCTCGTTCCTATGAAATCTGGCGGGGAACAGACGTGTTTGATGACCCTATTGCCTTTGTTGGTGGATCCGCTACAGCTATCGGATGCCGTGCTCCATACTCTGTTGGACAGATCGGTGATACCGTTTACTGGCTTGGATCATCTGACGTTGGCGATAATGCCGTATTTATGGGGGCAGGATTAACCGCAAAGCGAGTATCTACTCAGCCTATCGAGTATGCAATCAGCAAGCTATCAAACAAGGATAAGGCTATTGGATACTGCTATCAATCTACGGGAAATATATTTTACGTTCTTACCTTTGTTCAGGATAGGCGTACATTCGCCTACGAAGCCACTACAGGGCTTTGGGCAGAGCGAAACTACATTGACCCAGCAACGAACGAAGAGTACGCCTACAGGCCAGCATACGCCTCTAGAGCGTTCGGGGAGACTTTCTTTGGAACCTTAACAGATTCACAACTTTGCATCCTTGACGATGATAAGTATGTGGAATATGATGGTGCCCCGATCATTCGGCAACGCATTAGCCCTGTATACTTTCAGGATCTTGATATGTGGCTATTGCAGCAGCTTACCATTGACATGGAGGTGGGTACAACTACTCTGTTGTCAGGCCAAGGATCCGATCCGAAAATGATAGTTTCCGTATCCTATGACGGTGGAATGACCTTTGGGGATTGGATGCTTATTAGTGTTGGACAGCAAGGCGCATACCGTGAGCCTGTGACCTTAAAGGGCTTGGGAATAGGTCGAAACATTGTAGTCAAGTTGCAATACTCAGAGCCTACCCCATGTTCTGTATATCAAGGTGCTATCTATGCAAACAAATGTCATCGGGGTAGCTAATGGCGGGAGCACAGAAACTACCAACTCGAATCACCGAAATTACCCTATCCCTTGCGAAGCCTGCAACCGAAGGGGAACAGAGGCTTGCATTTACCTCTGTGATAAATGCGTTGCAGGGGCAATACGGGCAGGGCACCTTTGACGGAGGCGTTGCGGGTGACGGGTATTGGTGTAAGTACGGATATTTCTTTGATTGGCGACTATCGGTAAATATAACTACAGCGGGAAGCTATACGATCACAAGCCCGTTTAGTTCCATCGACTCTTCTATATTAGTTTCTTATAATAATGCTACGCCAAAAACATATATTGTAAGTGGAAACACGTTCACGGTTCCACTCGTTACTGGCGTGAATATTATTGAGTCATTTTTCAATCGGGTAGGTAAATAATGGTTTTGCCATGGGCAGCGATAATCAATTCCGTAGACGATAACAAAGATAAGACGGCCGCAAACTTTGGCAGTGGTGCAGAGGCGTACTACAACAACAAAATGACAAAGGCCGAACTCAAGGAATATCTTGAGGGTCTTAAAGCCCAGAATGCGGATATTGCAAACCGTGGGGCAGAAACATCGCAAATGTACCAAGATGCTTATGGCAATCTGGTATCTAATTACGATGACACAGCAAAAGGGTATTTTGATTACCTGAATAATTACGACCCGAATCAGTTCAACGTATCAACTCCGAAAGAAGAATTCTCGTATGATCTGATTGGAAAGACGAATGAGTTCATGAACCCAGAACTGGATGCAATCATTGGACGGGCATCCGATACCGTTCAACAGAGTGCAGCCAATAATGGCAACCTATTCAGCGGTGCAACGGGTAAGGCTATTACTCGTTCCGCTTCTGACATCACAGCACAAGAGTATGATAAGGCACGTCAAGCGGCACAGCAAGACAAGCAGAGCGCATATCAGCAATACACTGATAAGTTTAATCAGGCTTTGCAAGTAGCACAACAGAACGCAAACAACTATCAATCAGGAATGACCGCAAAGACGAACTTGTTTAATGCTCAAAGCGGAATTAATGACAAGCTATTGCAAGGCAAGGTCGACACAAAGAACGCAGTCGATGAAGCGCAATTGCAGAACGAAACAAACCAGATCGAAGCGAACGCAAAGGCAGCGGGAACCACTAGCGGTTTAAGAGCATTTGGTCAAGGATTCCTTGGATCTTTCGCAAGCGTGGGTAAATAATGGCTCCTAACTACGCACAGGGTTTAGGACGTTTCAATCCTAACGACTTTGAAGATCAAAGCCTTTTTTCTAAGGCTTTCCAGAATAATGGAGTGAGTACACGCCAATCTACCCAAGCCCTCGCCAATGGGATTCAGGGAATGGTGGACAGCAATAAGGACGAACAAAACAAAGCAAAGGCGCAGGCGATTCTTGCCAAGATGCAAGACCCTAACGATCCTGATTTCAAGGATCTTACACAGTCACAGAAATATGCAAAGGCGTCTCAATTGTTGCTGCCTTATGACGAGAATGCAAGTAAGCGTTATTTAGATGCCTCTCAAGAGACGGCAAAGGATGAGACAAAGGTAAACACCGAAAAGGAATTACAGCCTTTGTACGATAATTACAAAAAATCTCTGGACGCCTATAGTGCAAGCCCTAGCGACGAAACGGCAAAGAATAATGTTCGCTACGCTATTGCAGAGCTAAAGCGCAAGGGCGTAACTCAAGTAGAAAATCCTATTGATGATACCCTACGTCAAAACCAGATCGACGCAATGAGCGGATTTCATACAAGCTCACTTGAGCAAAATCAAGAGCAATTTGACGCGCAGCAAAAGTCAAATGAAGAAAAGTTTCAGAATATGCTTGATGAGCAAAAGAAAGATAGAGATTTGCAGTGGGCGAATTTCAATTTGCAAAAGAAAAAGCTTGACGATGAAGCAAAGAAAACTCCAGCGGGTGACAAAGTTGGGGGCGTTACCGAAGCACAGAAACAAAAGGCAATACAAGCGGACGCGGTATTTGATGAGCTTGCGCCATTGATGACAGATAACTTTGCTACTACCATCATTGGGAATGGGCTTACATCGCATAACACGATTATCAATGCGATTGCAAATAAGGTCGCAACCGATGACCAGCAGCGAGTCGGACAGGCATTCCAGTCGTATCGAAACATTGTAGGCCGTGTACTTTCTGGTGCTGCAATCGGGGACAATGAATGGACGGCCTTTGAAAATGACATCCCCAAGTATGGGGACACTCAGCCAGTTCTAGAGCAAAAGAAAGCAAATCGAATGGCGTGGATTGATAATATGGTTGCAAGGGCAAATAAAAATGCACTTCAATCTTCGGTTATTCCTGTCGATACTTCAGCTGCAGTCCAACAACCAGCAGCAAAAAAGAATTACACCTTTACACAGGTAGGCCAACAATGATGTATTTCATTCCCAAGGGAAAAGGGCCGCAAGATGCCGTAATGGTTAATGAGGCTGAAAGCGTTGCTGATGTGAAAGAGGCGCTAAAGCAAGCCCAATACGATTCTACAGGCGTTCGCGTCTTTACTCCAAAAGAGTTTAACGACATGAACACAAAGGCGACTACTTTACGCACTCAAGGAAAGTTTGAAGGCGCAAAGGCAAACGAGTTAGCAAAGAATCCAAGAATGCAACCAGAGCAAATTAACGGCCCTGTAGATGCTCTTGGAATTGGACTCTCACGCTTTATGTTTCCAGTTGCCTCAGATATTGCAGAACGTGGTGGATCTGAAAACGAAATAAATGCGTCCGCTTCAATGGAAGCCCCTTCGTTGTTAATGCTTGCAAATCCTATGGCAAACACCTTTGGTAATGCGGTAAAGCAAGGTGCAGTATACGGGGCTTCTAATGCGCTTGCAAGGTTTGCGGGTGGTGACGAAGTAAATCCAGTTGAAACAGGTCTTGCTGCTGCGGGGCCGTTAGCTATTGGGGCTTTGCCTCGAATGGGGGCTAATGCTGGTGCGGAGATGGTGAAGATGGCACCAAACATTTTGCATTCCTCGGTCGTTCCTAAATCGGGAATGATGAAGGGAGCAAACCCCCCAGACTTTGAATTCGCTTTGCAGCAGGAAGGCTTGATTCCTATGGGCGGAACTATGGGAAACCAGATTGAAGGAATGGAGCGGGGTATTGAAAACAATGTAAAGCGCATAAGCGGAGAGCGCGAAGCAATTCCCGCATGGTCGAAGGGAACCCCGATAAATATCATCAATGGCGTATTTAAAAACGCAGAGCAAGCGATTAACAATGAGCGCATGACTGTACCACTAAAAAAGGCCGTACGCACTGAGCTTGCAAAGCTACGCAACGACTACGCGGAAGAGTGGGGTAGCAATTGGAAATCTGTTGGGGACGCCATGGATGAGCGCTCAAAGTTAGGGAGCGAATCTAAGGCTTTTGTAACGGATGCTGAAAATGTAACAGCAAAAAAGAAAGCCCAAGAATTGCTTGCCCGAGAAATTGGAAACTACGTAGAAAATGTGTCCCCCGAAGTAATGGCAAAGACAAGGGAAATGGCCCCTTGGATGTCGCTCAAGAATCCTGTAGAGAATGCAGCCGATAACACACGTTCTAAGACCTTAATTCCACTGGGATACACTCAGGCCGCTATAGCCGGAGGAATGGCGGCTGGCCCTGTTGGAGCGGCTGCTGGGTTGCTTGCTGCCAACCTATCAAAAACCCCAGCGGGCGCAAAGCGCATTTATGACCTTGGGCGATTTATGGCAGAAGAAAACCCAGAAACGTTAAGCCCTATAATCAATGGCGGAAGCCGATTACTACAGAATCAAGTAGAAGGCAAGAAAAGAAAGCTATCTGATTACGGCAAGTAAAATCTAAATTATCGTATATTACGAGGTTATAATGTTCTCACCTATCACAGACCAGAGACCAGTATTTATTGATTCATTCGGGAACCCTGCGTCTTATGGACGGGTGACATATTATAACCTCGGAACGACTACGCCAAAAACGATTTACTCTGATTACACGCTTGCAACCCCAATTCAAAACCCGCAAATCCTTAACGTGGCGGGTCGTACCGATACACAAGTATTTGCAGGATACGGAAACTATACCGTACTTGTGGAACGCTTTATAGGCGTAGACATCTTGACGGCTGACCCCATTACCGATTGGGTATTTGATAATCAATTTGATGTGAATGGACTCGAAACAATTGCCGCATCGGGAACGATGGCAACGGTGTCTACCATTGCGCTATTAAAGGCGATCAATCCAGCTACATACGCAAGCGTATTGGTTACGGGATATAATACGCTAGGAGACTGCCCTGCCCGTGTATTTAACTGGATTGTAGGATACGCTACGAGTGAGAACCTTGGCACTGTGGTAGACTCGAATGTGTCCAGTGCGGGCCGTTGGGTGCTTAATGTTGTGGGCGACTCTGTGGATGTTCGCATCTTCGGGGCTATCCCTGACACCAATGGAGCGGTAAACGGTTCCATTTCAAACTGTGAGGGGTTCTGTAATTCGCTCTCAGGGCATCCCGTGACAATGTACTTCCCAAAGGGAATCTACCAAGTTAGCGGAACACTAACGCAAGTAGTGCGTGTGAATTGCAAGATAGACAAAGGCGTTTATTTCAACAACATCACAGCAGCAGCAAACTATAAACTTGACTTACAATCGTCCTATGACATCCACTTAGATGATTGTTTGAATCTATCGGGTGCCGTTGGATCGTCTCATTTGCTCTTTAGCAAGCAAGGAACCGTTAACGCTGAATGGTTCGGGGCGGGAAGTTCGGGTCTACTTGAGATCCTCAATTACGTTTCTGACGGCAATACGCTTGTAGTAAATGACGCCCGTGGAGGCAATGTCACTACAGGATACCCAACAGTTAAACATCATTTAGTATTTGGATATAACGGATCATTGACGCTTACTGGAGCAGGGTATACGGTTAGACCGTTATCTGTTACGAATGGAAATCCAAACGGATGTTTCCTTGGTTTAACTACAGGTCTATTAAATCTTCGTGATATTCCAACGCATCGCCTGTCCTGGTTTAATTCCGCGATTGATGCGGGGCGTGTGATAGCGGCTGAATTCAATCAAACAATTTCTGGACACCCTTTAATAATCGACTGCAATAGAACGCTATCCAATGCGTTTGTGGGACGATTGGACATAATGCCAGAAACGGGAATACTTACCATGGATAACGCAGGTATCGACCTGTCTATATCAAAAATACTTGGTGGTGATATTGCGTTATTTGACGGAACAGTTGCATTTGTTTCAAAGGGTATAACTCGCCTTGCATGGTGGGTATACGGTGGAATGAGCCACACAACGGCACTACAGAACGCTTGTAACGTAGCAAGCCTTTCCGATGTGAAAACACTAGAAGGATCTAATATTCATTTGTCGTCTGTTGCGGGAACGATAAACGTAGGCGCAAACTACGTCAACAATTTACGCATCCAGTCAGGAAGTGCAAGTCTTAACTTGACGTCATACTGTACATTTACTGGATGCTATGTAAACACAACAGGTAACGCTATCGTAAACAATGGAGGCTACTCTTGTGTTATCAGCAATAACGATATTGAGTCTACTTCATACGCTTATTTCGGTGGTGATTGCGTAGAATTGCGGATCACAAACAACCGTTTCCGTGGTGACATGGATATATCATCCAGTGTAATCATGGATAGCAATTTCCTTGGGTCGGGTGGAACCTACAACGGAATTGCAATCAAGAATACAGCTATCATTGCGGGAAACGTAATTGAAAATAGTATCATCATGTCAAGTACTTCAAGCATTCATGGGATTACAATTACCGACAATGTATTTACTGACGTAGGTAATCACCCAATAGTAACAATGACTACATCTACGGCTTTGACTGCCATCAAGGGCGTAACGATTGTCGACAACGTATTCAAAGATTATAGCGTCTTGACTGATGTATTTACCTCATCCATTACGGGTTCTGGCTCATGGACGGGTGATCCAATGATAACAATCCATAACAACGCCAAGACAAACAGCAATGTGACTGTTCGCCAAACGCAAGGAACGGCTGCAGCGGTATTCAAAACAGGCGTAGTAAATAACTACACTGGAAGGATTGATATGTCTGCGGCTTCCAATATTTTCCCTCCGTTTCTTATCGGAAATACATTGGGCGTTTTTGCCATTACATCCTTGACGGGTGGATATAACCAAATTCTAGGCGCATTGTCAAACGTATACGCCACTACTGGCTATCCTTATGCAGACATACAGTTAACGGGTAGCACCGCAGTGATAAACACCAATTACAATGTTCAGATTTCATATATCCTTTATTCTCAGGCCATATAATGTCAAAACTATTCATGCCTTGGTTGATTACCCAGTTCCGTGATGCGAATGATAATCCTCTATCGGGTGGAAAAGTATACGCATACCAAGCGGGAACGACTACGCCACAGGTCACTTACAACTATACGGGGACTGCAAACCTGCATCCTGTAATTCTTGATGGGTCAGGATGTGGTGAAATTAAACTTGATGATACTTTGCCGCCCTATGACGTTGTGGTAAAAGACTCAAACGGGGCTTTGGTTCGTTCGTACCCAAGCGTGTCATTCTCTAGTGGTGGTGGTAGCTCTGGTGTAACATCCGTCAACGGTGATACAGGCCCAGCAGTCATCCTTGATGCGGGTGACATTGGAGCGTTGCCGATTACGGGCGGGACGATTGACGGATTTGCTTCTGTAGTCACGGCTCATACAATGCCCATACACTCAAACCCACATATTGACTTTACAAACCCCTACGGTAAAACAGAAGGTGCCGCATCAAGAGTAGAGAATGGTCAGGGTCAAATCGCCCAAGTATATGCCAACGACCAGTTAGATATATCTAATGCAGGTGAGCAAGGTATTGAATTTCTCAATGCAACTTATGGCGCAAAGATCAGAACGACAAGCGGACTTGGAGATACGGATATAACCATTAGGCAGACATACGCAAGCGAAAGCCTTGCCTATCTGTCAGACATCCCAACGGTCATCACAAACCACAATACCCTATCAGGAAAGCAAGGTGGAACTACCGCAGAGTTTTACCATTTGACCGCTGCGGAAACTTTAGGCGTGAAACTTGCAATCGTCACACGCACGGGAAGCGCATCTACAGAAGCGACAACACGCACGGTACGATACATGGGAACGGGTGGACATATTGAGACATTGCCTACACCTACAAGCGATGGGCGTTTGATTACGTTCATCCATTCGGGTAGTGGCGTTTGGACTGTGGACGGTGAAGATATTTACAACGGTGAAAGTTTAACAATGAAAGACTCTGGTCAATGGGAGATTATATGAGCAATCGACTTAATGGGCGTGGAATTGAACAGGGGTATGCCCCATTTTACGGTGTCAGCACAGAAGAGCAATTAGCGACTACGGTAGACGAATCTGGAGCACAACAGTCAAGAGCGCAGGTATTGACTGACGAAGGTGGGTATCGTGTAAATTTTGCAAATAGCTCTTTGGCTGTATCTATCGGTACTTGCACCTTTACCAATGGCTCAAACATTGTATCGGGTACGGGTCTATCAAACTACGATCTGCACAATGGCGACTACATCTATCTCAATGCGGACGGTGTAACGGCACAGGCACATATTGATTATTTTACAGACACAAAAATAATTCTTGAAAAAAACTACACAGGTGCAGGGGGCACAGGAGCTTCTAGCCGTCAATTAGTCGCTTCAAAGACTGGCACAGGTCAAACTATATCAGTTGCATCAGGAGCGTGTACGATAACGCTTGGCAACACAACGGGAGCGACAGCGGAATTAGAGCGTGATGTAGACATGATGCCTATTGATAAGACTTGCGCTATGTCAATTTCACAACGCGTAGCAAACCAAGATATTTACGCAGGGTTTTACAATGAGGCAATTGACCCTACCAATATTTTTGCATGGTTTCATTTTAACGGCACAACGAATACAACGGTAATATGTGAGACAGGCCGTAACCCAACCACAGCACCAAGTGTCGCTGAAACGCAGAGCACTACAATTACATTGCCTTCCGGTTTGACCACGGCAACGTCTAACCGTTACCGTGTATCAGTCTTACAAGACAGAGTCGTATTCTCAATTAACGATACCATTGTAGCAGCACATCAAAAGGTAGTTCCTTTATTTTCAGATTTGCTTACCTCAACTATCCGAGGCATTAACGGTACAACTCCGACTACAGGTACGTCTATTGTTGTTGATTATGATTATGTGCGTAACTTTAACTCTCTCATGATTGAGACAAGTTCAACGGCTATCACAATAAATGATGATAATGTACCTATCACAGACTCGACTACCTATAACGCATCTGGTGTAATTACAATTAACACCGTGCTTGCAACTTTTGATTGCTCTCAGGTTCGAAGTGTGTTCGTTTCTGGACAGGCCGGAACGACTGGCGCAATCACACCTGAATTCTACAATGAGATTACTACCACTTGGGTTCCCGTTGCTCTTATCCCCGCTCTTGGCGGTGCTATTGCTACAACAATTAGCACTACCACAGGGTTATGGATGATTCCTGTCACGGGTAAGACGTTGCGATTCCGCCTTTCAACGGCTACCACAGCAGGAAATACTCAACTTGTCATCAATGGATCTCGGGAAAATATCGCAATAGCTCCGACTACCATAGCGGCTACTCAGTCAGGTACATGGAATATTGGAACGGTAACGCCAGGCACGGCAGCGACAAACTTAGGTAAAGCCGAAGATGCAGCACATACTAGCGCAGACGTTGGCATAGAAATGCTTGGCGTTCGTACGGATTCGCTTGTCTTGGGGGCGGGAGCAAATACTCGCTATGGGTATATTGCCCTTGATAAATTTAATGCCCAACTTGTAAGGTCGTTTGAAAAGCAAGCCAAAACATACCGTGCCGCTACAGCATTTGCAACCACAGCGGGAGCATTAAAGGATTTCTTTGAAATATTTGGCAATGCCACCACTACAGTAGTCGTTACTGGCATAACAATAACGGGATACGCAACAGCAGCAACTCAGTGGTTAATTGCAGCTACGAAGCGATCTACGGCCAATACCGCTGGAACTAAAGCAGCACTTACCGCTGTTCCTTTGGATTCAACTGATTCCGCTTCAAGCTCAATCCCTCAACAGTATTCCGTCGATCCTACTGCGATAGGCGCATCTGTTGGTGATGTAGACTCAAGGTATGTAAACCTAAACGCTGGAGCGGCATCTACAGGAAACTCGAGTACATTTATTTCATTCGGTGATAAAGGAAAGGGTGTTCTTCTCTCGGGCGTTACTCAGGGACTATGTATTAGGACTATCGGAGCGGCACCAGCGGGAACAACTATTACCATTACGATTGAATGGTATGAATTCTAATCTTAATTAGTATATTCTAATATAGGTAAATAATGACATCAGTAGACCAGAAAGCAAAGAAGATGGGAAAGACCATGACTGGTTTACTTGCGTTATTGTTTGCCGCTGTTGGATATATATCATGGCAACCATTATTGACGGCTGTTGGATCAATCGGAAACGAATCAAAAGCAAATGAAAGCTATGAGATAAGATTGGAAAAGCATATTGCTAGTGACTCTGTAACGACTCTCTATATCCAAGCGGATATACAGGACATCAAGCAGAGCGCAAAAGAAAGCGAAGCAAGAGAAAGACGAATGATTGAGCTACTAACAGAAATAAGGAATAGACCATGAACAAAATAATGAATTTTCTTAATGGCCATAAGACATGGATTGGTGCGACCATGATGGTGGTCGGGACAATCGGCCTACCTTTTGTTACCATCCCCGCACAGGTTGCCACGCTTCTCCTATACGGTGGAACTGCTTTGGGTGGTGCTGGCATCGCTCACAAGGCCATTAAAGCCGCAGAAGAATTGAAGGCGGCTAAGTGAGTTGGGTACAGCCACACGAAGGACAGTTAGGAGCGTGTCGCATTAAGCCAAGCCCTACTAAGTTGTGGGAGTCTGGCTATACAATCAGATCATGGTCTAGCCCTGATCGAATAATGGTTACACGTAATGGACATGGGCAAGGCGTTTACATCTACTCCCCAACACAAGTACAGGTTAACGATTAACACATGGGTGGTTTTATGATCCTGAAAAATTGCGACTTACGAAAGATGTCAACACATATCGGGCTTGCCATTTCCCTCACAGAGCGTATCTATGCCCATTATAACCGTGAGATGGTAATCACATCGGTATGCGATGGAACGCATGGCGTAGGCTCTCTACACGCCTCTGGCAATGCCTTTGACGTTAGGATCAAGAACCTAGACGGTGATGATACGAATATCACCGATAATGATCAGCATCTAGCAGCTCAGATTGTAGAGGATCTTAGGCATGAGCTAGGGGCACAGTTTGACGTTGTGTTGGAAAAGGATCATATCCACGTTGAATATGATCCTAAAGGTTGACACGTTTCAAAATTGCGTTAATGTTTGTCTGTTTTGTTAACGGGTTTGGAGATCCTAGCCGAAATGCCCTTGAGAAATCAGGGGCTTTTTTTATCAAAAAAAATGGCCGCCAACTAGCGTGGCGATAATCGCTAGTCAGTGCTACTCAATGGTAGCCATCTGTACGCACAGGTAAAGCTCTTTCATCGTGTAGGGGCGTGTTGTCATGGTTTCCTCTTGTCGGGTACATCGTTTGTTAGGCTATGCCGTTAATTATTGCCCAATCGCAAATTATCTCTGTTGCGTTTTGTTCTATGAATCCTTCTGGCGTTACATTATAAATAATCGGATTACCGCCATATTGCTTTACTGCTTTTTTTGCGTAGTATTCTGCACTCGCCTTAGACATAGTAAGAAACACAACATCCAAATTTTTATTTCTGAATAATTCACGCAAATATCCTGTTTCAATAGATGGCATAATCCTGTCTTTTATCTGTATTGCATCCGTTGTTCCATGAAACGCCATAAGTTCCTCGCATTAGCCTAACGCTGAGATAATCCGCAAGCCAGTTGGCAACCCATGTAGGCGTTACTTTGGCTTGTCGGATTCATCGTTTGTTAGACGGCTTTTATTTTCCTGAAAGTGTTTTGAATGCAAGTGCAGCCACGCTTGGAACTTGTCCATTTCCAACTCTTGCGAGCCGCTCCACATTTCCGGCCAATTCATCATCCACTCTGCAAAGGTAGGGTGGCAAGCTATCTTCTTCTTTATTCTTCCATTCATTTCTCTCCCTGCAAAATTCTTCCACAGACCGATCAAACGATGTGAAAGACGGCTGGTGTCTTTCCAAGTCTCGCTGGATCTTAGTGGCCCCACTTCGTGAATGATCCTTGCCATTTCTGCCCACAATCCGCTTCTAGTTCCCTGTTGGATTCCTCTTCTGAATCCTGCGGGGCTGATGTCCTGGCATGGGAACCCTCCACAAACAATGTCTGCAATTCCTTTCCATGGCTTCCCGTCAAATGTGCAGACATCATCCCAGATTGGGAACCATGGCAAAGCTCCTTCTCGTTGCCTTTGAATGAGTTTGTCTCTAGCATCTTTTTCAAATTCAACTGCGCAAACTGGCCTATGTCCGAGAAGTAAGCCGCCGAGGATTCCTCCCCCCGATCCTGCAAATAAGTGTAGCTCATTCATTTTATTCCTGTATTGATTTGTCCGTCTAACACCCTAGTGACCCCTGTTTTTCACATCCCGTTATCCTGAATTTCGTCACCGTGAAATTCATTCCGTGATTCCTTTCGACTTTAGCCATTCTTTACGTTCCGAAATTCCTTCTGTTACCACTTCGGGCATTTCTCGCTCATACACTCACCTCGTTTTGTTTATTGTTTGATCTTGCCTATCCAGTATTGCTTTACCCTCTTCCCATTCGCCAGTTTAACCCACTCCCAGCGCACTTCCAGATTAGTGCCTATCAGTAGCTCCCGAATGTCGCTTATTCGCCTTGTGAAGCCTCCTAGCACCCCGTACAGCTTGAAAGCGTCAAGGTTAGTCAGGTACTGCGTTTCCATGTGAAGGATCATCTTATCGACTTGAGTTTTGACCATCACATAACCGCCTTATAGATTGTGAACCATACCTGTGCAATCCCATCAAACACCCGATTCCAGCCCAGAGTCAGCGTCTCAAGGCCGTAATAAAACGATCCGATGATTGAGCCGATAGCGAGGAATCCGATGATTAGCATCAGCACCGCATCGAGTAGGATATAGTGCTTTCCGTGTGGTTGTTTGTAGTCGTTTTCAAATGTCATTTATTCACCCTGACGTTGATAAATGAAACAACCTTCCCTAGCAATCCTCTTACCTCAATAGCGGTTGAATTTGCTTCTAGGGTCAAAAGGGATGGAAATTGAATTGAACCAATCAATCGAGCCAATTCAAGCAACTTTTCATTATCTGGTGCAGACTCAAATTTCTTGCGCTCATTTTCTTTTGCAATTGCTTGTTTTGCCTCAGATTCATCCTTTTCCTTTTGCTTTCGTAGTTCTTGTGCGGCCTTTGCTTGTTCTTCTGCAAGTTGCTTATTAAGTACATCCTTTTGCTTTTGAAGTTCTGCGTTTTCTAAACGAATGCGATCGTTTTCAATTCGTTCCGCTTCTTTCTTTTCTTCCTCTTGTTTTACTTCTAGTTCTTGCTTTTCTTTCTGAGAATTAGCAATTGAAATAATTCGTTCAAATTCAAAATCTGCCATCTTTCCAAGATCACCGAATGAAGGTAGAAAAACCTGATAAGAATCTAATACGGCTTGCCGTTCTGCTCGTAGCGCATCTTGGCGTTTCTTTTCCTGATTCTCTGCAAACTTTTCCTGTGTCTCTAGGTATTCCTCAATAGGAGAAATAACCGACTCAATAAGATTGTATGCGCCTTGCACGGCCTTGCCATATCGCAATGAATCCTCTTTCAATTCCTTTCGAGTCTTATCTGCATCAATGCGAATTTGGCGCATGATAAGTCTAGATTCTCTCGCAAGTTTCATTTCTGTTAACTGGGTCGCATCAGTAACAATAATTGATTTCGCTTTGTCCGCTAATTCAATTGCCCTTTCGATAAACGGGGAAAATTTTTCCATCAACATAGATTCGGTCTGTTGCTCTACGTTTTGCTTCTTGATTTCGATAAACATTAATTCGTTCATTTTTATTCCTTTGTTTCTTGTTTAGAATGGAAGATCGTCGCTTGTATTTTTCTGTTGCGCCTGTTGCGCTTGCGCCTGTGGCTTCCATGTATCCACACTCACGCTATGGGTGTTCCCCTTCTGGTCGATCTCCCGAAGCGTTCCAACGTTCAGCGTGGCATACCGCTTGCTTTTAAACTCGCTTGTGTGCTCTTGTGGGATGTCATCAAGGCAGATGCGAATACGAATTCCGTATTGATTTTGTTTGCCTTTCCCGCACCAAATTTTATCAGCCATTGTTTACCCCGAACTCTTTAAGGTGATTATATACGTCTCTCATGTGAGACTCCGGTACGTCGTTGCATGACTCAAATCCGATTTCGCCAAGCCTTGCAATCAGTACGCTAGGCGATAGCTTCAACTTGGCTACAGTTTCGAGGAATGCCTTTTTCTTTTCGCTAGCGAGTGGCTTTTTAAGCTCTTGCAATCGTTGGTTATCAGCGTCAATTTGTGCAAGCTTCGCATCCTGCTCTGGAGTTGACATTTCGACGGTGTACTTTGATCCATCCCAAAAGCCTGAATAGATAGCGGCTGCAACACCTAACTGTTTCATGGCAACAGAAAGCGCATCTGTTGTTGCCATCTTATAGGCTTCATCGGAAAAATGCAGACCCCTTGTTTCGGCAGATGCAAGTCTTGACCCGCCAATACCTTCGATGGGTTCCGACCATTCGCCTTTATACTTTACCCTCATGGCGATCTTAACGAACACGGCTATCTCTTCGCCTACAGTCCTCTCCCATCGGTCAACCTCTTTATACGCCCATCCAATACCAATAGGGCCAAACACCCTAGTCATGGCAAGGTAACGCCATTGAGGGTTAATATCGGTCATCCCCTTTAATCGGCCTGCACCAATCGTCTTTAGTGCGCCTGCTGGTGGATATGCTACGCTTTCATAGATTTCCGTATTATTGATTGATTCACTATTCATTTTCTCCTAGCTCCTCTTTGATAAATTCAAGTGCGTCATTTCTTGCCGTGCCACCGTTTTCAATCAGGTACATCCTTGCATCCATAAGTACATGTCGCAATCGGTCAATCTCTTTCAGAGCCTTGCACAAAGGGCACTCTGAATCCTCAATGACAGCCATGCGCGTATAGGTCACGGTGTCATCGTGGAATTTGTTGTGCAGATCGCAAGTTCGAGTAATCATCTCCTGAGCTCCTCTAGTACGTGCTCAACAACTGGGTTTAGTACGGCACTACAGTTTTTGAGATTGATGACCGAATTTGTAATTTTCTTTTCAGCAACGCATAAAGGGCAATCCGAAATCTTCTTTTCGTCCCACACAATTGCAGCGTACTTATGTTCGTGACATGACTTCATTTCTTTACCGCCTTGATTGCTTTGCAGATTACCGTATCGACTGTTGGCTTTTCGCTTTCATCGCAAGGGTTCGCAGCTTTCATCTTCTTCGCGATTGCTTTTTGCCGTTCCACTTCTTTTGCAACAAAGTCACGAGTTGCAAATTTTACCGATATTGTTGTGTAGCTTCGATTCATGTTTCTCCTTTTTGTGTAAGATAATAAATCTAAACGCAATTGCAAGACAATATGCAAGAAATAAATAACGCTGAGATTACCCGCACGTAGTGTCGTGTACATCGGTTGTTAGGCGACAGTTAGTTATCTGCATCCATCTATTCGCCTCCATTCTGCAATTCCATGATTGTCTAAATGAGTTTCCTGCAAATCCGTTTATAGATTCTGATCCACATTCAAACCTAACTCCATCAGGTTCCATCATTCCGGGTTTGCATTGTTTTGCTTTGCATTTTGGGCAATCCATAAAGTTCCTTTTGTTCGCCTAACGCTGAGATTACCCGCACGTAGTGTCGTGTACATCGGTTGTTAGGCTATGCCGTTAATAAGTCCAATTGCGCTGTTTCGTACTTGATACGCTTTTGCATTGCCGCAAAGTAGTCTTTGTCTAGCTCTGATCCTGTTAGGTCAAAGCCCATTTGATGACACGCAATGGCTATGCTACCGCTTCCAAGATGCGTATCTAGTACATTATCTCCTTTCTTTGCGTAGTTGTGTAGTAACCATTTATATAGGGCTACTGGCTTTTGTGTAGGGTGAAATCTATCTAGTTGCATTGGGTTTATCTTTTTTATTCGTGTACCACCAGAGCGAACCCAAGCAAACTCGCACTCCGCAAAATCACGCCCATACATTGTTTCTCCTTTATCCCAAATAGCAAAATACTGATTAGGAGGTAGATTAAAATAATTACCTCCCCAGATTATTTGATTTTTAGATATTCTGAACAGCTCAATAAAATATGATTCATCTGGTACTGCAGAATCCCATGTTTTTTTTGTAGGCATTACAGTTTTACGAGATCCCATATTCATTTTATTTACATCAATCCCATAAGGTGGGTCAACAATAGCCAGCTCGAAGTGCTTGTCTGGGTATTGAGCCATAAGCTCCATGCAGTCCATGTTTCGTAAATCAAGCATCGTTTTAGTTCCTCGTATTAGCCTAACGCCAAAATAACCTGCCGATTTTGCGCGACCTTATGCTAACAAAATCGGTCGGGTTCATTGACTGTTAGGTCACAGCCTAAAATTTACTCTATACATTTCTTGAGCCAATACAGATACTAGAGTTTCAGAATGTTCAATTCCATTCAACTGTAAAACTGCATGACACCATTCATGTATTAAAGTTGCTTCCTTTTGTTGGTCTGGCATTTCCTTATCAATAAATATTCTTAGGTCTTTGATGTCACATCGCCCTAAAGATTCGTCGCTTCTCGAATTTCTATCTCTGTTTACAACTTCAAAGCATAGTCCACAAATAATTATTTTTTTGTGTGAAAACTCTAATTTCATGGAATCATCTCTAATCAATTCTTTTGTTGTTAAAAATGCTATTACATTATCAACTTCTCTCGAGCATCCATTATTTTTTGACCACTCTGAAAATTCTCTCGCCAACGCACTTCTTTTGCTAAACAACATATTACTCCCTTATGTAGTTCAAAATTGCTTCCATCATCTCAACAAACTCATGCTCATCAAGTTCTAGTTTTTTACGGAAATATGAATCCACAGGTTTTTTATGTTTAAGGCTTACTAATCCATCTTTGATGGAAATTGAATATTGTGCAGCGGTTGAGTCTGCAAATAGAATTTCTCTTGATGCTATTACGCCTCGCGTAATTTCTTTCATTTTTATTCTCCGTTAAATGTTCGTTCTGCTGACCTAACTCTGAGATAATCCGCAAGCCAGTTGGTAACCAATGTGGGAATTATTTTGTCTTGTCGTATTCCTCGCTTGTTAGGCTATGTTTCCTAGTTTTCTTGCAACCAATTTCTTCTGTTCATGTTCTTGTTTCTCATATTGAGCCATTTCTTTTTTTACACGGTCATTTACTCGGTTAAAGAATTTATTTGAATACTCTGCGTTTCCAAATTGGGCTAAAATCTCGTAGATACACCCATCCATTTTAACCACCTTTGTTCTTAGGGCACTCGCATTAGCCTAACATCCTAGTGACCCATGTTTTTTGCATCCTCTTATCCGGACTCAACAGGGTAAAAAGTCCAGATAATCGCCCCACATTTTCCACTTTACCCGCGCATTGCGTTTTATCAATTCAAGATAAAGTGAATGAGTGACTAAATCAATGTAATAAAAATACAAGACATAACGCAAGAAAAGATAAATTATCGCCCCAAAGTGTTCCCAAGAAATTCCAATTTTCGAGAACACTTTCGCAAAAACGCTTTTAGCTTTTACCGTGAAATGACTATATTTCCTATGCGCTGTCCCGAATCTCGACCATTCAACAGCATTTTAAGATTCCGTTCCCCATAGGCCGTAAAAGGCATAGCTTGTCGAGAGCTAGGACACTATGGGGGCGGTTTCTTGTATTTGGAGAATGAAATAATGGCAATTAGTTATGATGTCACAGACCGCAAAAGGAATAGCACAAAAACAATGAAGATTGGTTTTGACTGCTTGGATACAATAAGGATTGAGATAAACTCAAACTATGAAAATGACCCAAATCCTATAAGGTCATTTTTGATTTCAAGCAAAGACTTATTTAAGATCATAGAGAATCTAAAATGAGTGGCTGGATAAAACTACATAGGGATCTTTTAAGCTGGGAGTGGTATCGAACTCCTAATATGGTTCATTTCTGGATACATTGCCTTCTAAGGGCCAACCACCTACCGCAAAAGTGGGAGGGAATAGACGTTTGTGAAGGTCAGTTTATCTCTGGACGACTTAGTCTATCTGCGGAAACTGGTTTGTCAGAGCAAGAGATCCGCACTTGCCTTGCAAGGCTAAAATCAACCAACGAATTAACCAGCATATCAACCAGCAAATACACGCTATTTACGGTAATTTCGTGGAAAAAGTACCAAATTGAAGAACCAGCCAACCAGCAACCTAACCAACCAGCAACCAGCAATCAACCAGCAATCAACCAGCAATCAACCACAAACAAGAATGATAAGAAAGAAAGAAAGAAAGAAGAAGAGGCGCAGATTCCTTCGGAACTGCTTTTGTTTGATGGATTTTCTGATATGTGGGAATCATTTCTTGAAAACCGTAAAAAGTTGAGAAAACCTGCAACCGAAAAAGCAAAGGCTTTGCTTTTAAGCAGCCTATGTGGAATTAAAAACCCTGTCTTATCTTTGCAGCGATCAATAGAAAACGGATGGTCTGGAGTTTTTGAAGGTAAAAATGATCCAGAGCCTTATAAGCCTACACCAAGAAGAATCCCACAAAAGGTAAACTATGACACTTGACTGGCAAAGAATCGAAGTACAGGCCGTATTTGCGGGTATAACCTCGCCAGATATGATCTGTAGGCAAGATGTGAGGGAGCTATTAAAAGACCTTGACAATGGCTACAGGAAGCCCATACAAGGCAAATGCAATGCCCCTGACGACGTATGGCAGCTGTATATCCATTCTCGCTTTATGGGACTTGAGCATTGTCGCATAAACGGGGTAGCAAAGGTTACGTCACGTTACCTAAAGGAACAGAAGCGCAAAGAGACAGCAGAAATATACAAGCGGCTCAATGATGATTCAGACCCATGCTCTGATATTGTAGGTAATGGCATGGATAACACCATGCTGAACGAGGATCAATTGCTAGACCGCTTGCAAAACAAGCATGACAATGTACAACGGTATAAGACCAATTGGGCGTGTACTGACAATATTCTGTACAACTTCTCACCAGGGGATGTTTGCTTGATTTGTGGCCTATCGAACGTAGGTAAAACATCTGTGGCCTTGCAATTGACCTATTTTGCCAAGCATAAGACCCTATACTATGGGGTTGACATGAGTGTTGAGGCTTTGACGGAGCGCATCATCAAGACCGTCTGGTATCGTGACCATGTCCAGCCATGGATCCATGATGTCAGGTTACGTTGTGACCGTGAAACGGAATGGGCGATTAAGAACCGTAAAGCGCAGATTGAAAAGGGTATCCATGTTTACAATTGCGATTCCATGACCCTAGAGCAAATTGAGTTTTCAGCACGTCAAGAGCTAGAAACATTTAAAGCGGAAGTGATTATTATCGACTATGCAGGGCGCATTGACTTTGAGGGTGATTCGCGGGAAATGTGGAGGGAGGAGCAGAAGGTAGCTAGATCTATCAAGGGCATTGCAAAGCGACTTGGGGTTCGGGTTATCGCATTGGCTCAATTGAATAGCACAGCGGAACACTTTAAGAAACCTGAAAATAAAAATGTATCTGGATCAAGAGAATTCATTTCTGCTTGTGATGTAGTTATATGCTTATGGCGATCAAAGGATCAGAACGGGCAAGCTGATTATTCCAAGCTCAATCTATCCGATGAAATCAAGAATCGTGATACTGGCGTTCAGGGTGATTTCGTTTTAGACCAGTTCGGGACTTGGCTTTATGAGGAGTTTGGAAATGACTAATTGCGTTTGCGGGTGCGCCCCAACAATCAAAGAGCACCTAGGGTTTTTTATCGTAGGGTGCTACTCGGATAATCACATAGAGGAATTTACTTGGGAAGATCTTTACGGAAAACTACAACTTGGGAAAGACCTATTTCCTCTTTGTGGTATGCCGAAGCCAACAGTAGCTGAGGCAATAGAGTCCTGGGAACTGTGGCAAAAAATGTTTAGGGAGAATGAAGAATGAATAAGTGTAGTTTCGATGGCTGTGAAAAAGTTGTATACAACCCTGTAATGATGATTTCAATGGAGGTGAAATAATGTCAGATCCGAAATGGCCTGTAGATTACACTACGCATGAAAAAGAAATTCTAATCCATATCATGACAGACTGTGGCTATGGGCATCCAGACTACACAAATGATAATGAACTAGATTACAAGTTCTTTGAAGATACCGACATGACCGATCATTTGTTTGTTCTTGTTCGTGAAATCGCAAAACTTCGGGAGTATAAATTAGCTGCTGAATTTGCAATCAAAGAACTGGAATCAAAAGGTTGTAATTTGTGCTTTAATAATTTGCAATCAAATGCTCTTGGCTTTTTGCAAAATAACTATCCAGAAAGATTCAATGGCAGCCACCGAGTCTTGGGAGCTGTGGCAAAAAATGTTTCTTGATTGATTTGGGTACACTTATTGGGTACGGAATTTTCAATATCTCTTGATTTTGTCATGCATTGTCTTACATGAGTGGGTATATTCTCTGTACGGACGCAAGCAATGCCGCAGAGTCCAAAAGGAAACGAAAATGAATGCAATTCTAAATGATGTGTCTCTTGTTTTTGTCTTGCATTGTCTTGCATTCGTTGGTATATTATCTCCATGGACGCAAGCAATACCGCAAAGAGTCCGAAAGGAAATGAAAATGAAAACTTTAATCGCAGTAAGAACTTCAGACTCAAAAGAACTTTTAGTGCATAGTGATTTTGGTGAAGATCAAGAAATATTTGGTGATCTTTACATTTCAGACGAGATGAAAGATTATATCACAAGTGAACTAGGCGATTCTTATACTTTGAAAATTATTGAAGAATAATTTGTCCCCAATGAAAATAACCACTGCGGGGACTGCAAACCCGCTAACTTTGAGGTGACTAATGACAACTAATGTCGATAACCGTTTTACACTCCGCATTAAACCAGAAGAACGTGCCGTACTACAAAAAAAAGCGGACG
>Ga0302293_10000263_pt1 | contig 29837 bp, 26 predicted proteins | sample III_Fen_N2_2_FD_198758 | JGI IMG/M metagenome (GOLD analysis project Ga0302293, IMG submission 198758) | Peat permafrost microbial communities from Stordalen Mire near Abisko, Sweden - III_Fen_N2_2 | ecosystem: Environmental > Terrestrial > Soil > Wetlands > Permafrost | place: Sweden: Abisko...
GAGATGGCGGCCAAGCCACCATGACGATGGAATCGATGTCGTCCCATCAAGAGTTCCTCGTCACCCTGCTTGATCCTCGTCATCCTTCTTGTTCCTCGTCACCCTGCTTGATCCTCGTCACCCTGCTTGTTCCCCGTCATCCTTGCTTGGCAAGGATCTCAAGCGATGAGATGGCGGCCAAGCCACCATGACGATGGAATCGATGTCGTCCCATCAAGAGTTCCTCGTCACCCTTCTTGTTCAACGTCATCCTTGCTTGATCCTCGTCACCCTTGCTTGTTCCTCGTCATCCTTCTTGTTCAACGTCATCCTGCTTGTTCCTCGTCATCCTTGCTTGGCAAGGATCTCAAGCGATGAGATGGCGGCCAAGCCACCATGACAGGTACACCGACGTGGTCACAACATGAATTTGTATCTAACTGTCCCAGCGAACATTGGGAATCTCGATATGGAACAAGGCACCATCGCCCGGCTTGCCTTCTGCCCAAAGGGATCCAGCAAGTACGTCAACAATGCGTTTGCAAATAGCAAGTCCTACACCATGCCCTTCGTACTTCGAACTTCGCCCATGTAGACGTTGGAAGATTCCAAAGATTTGCTCGGCTTGTGCGGACTCAAATCCAATGCCATTATCTTGAATGGTAATATGAGCGTTCCCATCTGCCATACGTTCTGCACGCACAAGAATCACAGGTGGAACATTGTCGCGTCGATACTTAAGTCCATTTCCAACCAAGTTCAGAAAGAGTTGTTGCAAGCGATGCGAATCACATTGCACCATAGGAAATTCACCTTCAACATGAACTTCACCAACGCTTTCTTTAATCAAAAGTTCAAGGTTATCCAAAGCCTGCAAAAGAGCTTGCTCCATTGGATACCACTCCACAGAATGCTCTATGCGCGAAACGCGAGAGTAGTCTAAAAGAGCAGACATCATTTCGCTCATGCGGTGAGCTCCATCAACCATGCGTACAAGAAATGACTTTGCCTCATCGTCACCGGTTGCCTCAACCTTTTCTCGCAATAAATCTCCAAAACTCGTAATCTTTCGCAAAGGCTCTTTGAGGTCATGTGAGACTGCGTAAGCGAACTGCACCAGCTCTTCGTTACTGCGAGCAAGCTCCGCGACCATGCGCTTGTTTTCTTGAAATAGCCTTAAAGTTTCTCGAATGCGTTGTGCCGTCAAGTGAAGTTCATGCGAAGTTAAAGTGCCAAGTTCCACGTATTCCTTGGCTCCGCGCCGCATTGCATCTAGGCACAATTCATCATCTTGATCAAAGTGCACGAACACAACTGGGTGCCAATCATTGGGAGACCGATAAATCTCATCAAGGAAAACCAGAGGTGATCCAAACTCAACGTCTTCTCCTAACAGCACTAAGTCAAAAGCTTGTTCACGATATTGTGTTACAGCTGACGACACCTTAGACTCTTGTTTGATCTCGAAATCATATTGCAAGTCTTTACTCAAAAAGCTTGCTAGCACACGCCTTGCAGCCACATTCGAGGTGAGAATTATTGCTCTTAATTTTTCGCGATCAGGTTTCTTCAAAGACATGGTACGATCTTATCAAAAGATGAGGCCCGCGCGCCACTCCAACTTGCGATGTAACGAACCAATTTCGAGCAATGGAAGCGAGGCCTGCACAAAGAGCCCATACCAATTGACTGCAATCTCTGGCCCTATCCCCAACCAATCCGTCCATTGAGCATCGTACATCACTCGTTGCCCCATCAAGTGATTAAGTTCAAGAGCTAAACTATCGCGAGCTTGGTTAAAATAATAGGTACCTGCAACGCCGGTTTCTAAGGAATAGTGAGGTCGCGCAATCCAAGCATAATCAAGGCTTAGGCGCGAAGTCGTCCACCAAGTAAGTTCATGCTGAACCCAAAATCCACCTTCATAACGAACACCCCATTGGCGATAATGCAAACCGACATCAACAGCTGCAGGCCCAGGATCCCCAAGGGTTGCACCGCCTTCCCAGCGCCAAGGAGAATCGTTTGCAACGCATGTTCCACCGAGTAGAAAAACTACCACGAGAATCATCTTAAAATTGATTATAGAGAGCATCGCGTTCCACCGGAACAAGGCCTTCTTCCAAGACCAACTGACGCATTGAATCTACCGTGAGCCCTTGTCCAGCAACAGATCCCGCCGCTTTGGTAATTTTTTCTTCGATGATTGTCCCATCCAAGTCACTCGCCCCTGCATGCAAGGCAAGGCGCGCCACGTCAAGTCCTAATTGAACCCAGTAAGCTTTGATGTGCGGAATGTTATCCAAGAAGATGCGAGCAACAGCGATGGTTCGCAGGCGATCATCGGGCGATGTTTTATTTTTTACTTGCCGGCCAAGCGCATTGTTATCAGGATGAAACACCAGTGGGATAAAGGCAAAGAAGCCTGGAGCCTCATCTTCAAGTTTGCGTAGCCACGCCATATGCCCAACACGATGCTCAAAGGTTTCGATGTGCCCAAACAACATCGTTGCATTGGTGGGAATGCCTAATCGATGAGCAGTGCGATGCACATCAATCCATTCCTCGCCAGACTCTTTGGTTCCACAGATTTCTTCGCGAATTCCAGGCAGCAAAATTTCGGCACCACCACCAGGCAAGGCATCGAGGCCCGCCAGTTTCAAATCCGTAAGCACAGCTTCAACGCTACGGCCATCTAGCTTAGCGAAGTGCTGCACCTCTACTGCAGTAAATGCTTTGATGCACACTTGCGGAAATTCTGCACGCAGAGTTCGCACCATTTCTACGTAATAATCAAAGGCATGATCAGGGTGAAGTCCACCCACGATATGAAGCTCGCGCGCCCCTAAATCAATGGCTTCGCGAGATTTTTCCACAATCTGCGCAATGTTCCAATCATAGGCAGTGGGGCTATCCTTCTTTATTTTTGAGAAGGCGCAAAACCTGCAATGCAACACGCAAACATTGGTGTAATTGATTTGGCGGTTGTTCACCCAAAATACAGAGTCCCCATGACGCTTGCGTTTTAACGTGTCCGCCAAGTGAAAGAGATCGCCAGATGGAGCTTTACGGAAAAGCCATACGGCTTCTTCTTCAGTAATTCGCTCGCCCAAAAGAACTTTTGCGGAGATGTCAGAAAAATTCATGAACCAAAAATACAAATGCACAGCGTAGGAATCTGGTTTTGCGACTCCATTCATCCATGTATCTCGCAGTTCTAGGTTGTATATTTCTCGCATGGCAACAAAGCCCAAGAAACTGCTCTCCTATCAGCCCGAATATGAGGTGACCGACACCATTGGTAAAGGCGCCATGGGCGAAGTGCTGCTCTGCCATGATCCTTATTTGGATCGAGCAGTTGCGGTGAAGCGCATGCAACTTTCATTTTTGCAATCTGAAAAGATGCGACAGCGTTTTGAGCGCGAAGTCCTTGTGCTCTCGTACCTTCAGCATCCAAGCATCGTCGAGATCTTTGGCTTTTGGTCTTCTTCCGATGGTATGCTGAATTTGTCTATGGAGTTTGTGAACGGTTGGACACTGCGGCAAATTCTTGATAAAGATCCACAGCCTCCTCTTTGGGTTTCGCTTGCACTCCTTTGGAATACTCTCGAAGCACTCTCGTACGCGCATGCAGAATACGCGCATCATAAGATTGGCCCAGTCACTCATCGCGACATGAAACCAACGAACATCATGGTAGGCTTTAATGGCCGACTGAAGCTGTTGGACTTTGGTATCTCTAGGCCCGATCTTCCTGTGGAAGACCAAGAGCTCACGCAAGAAGGCACGCAGGTTGGCACCATCGCCTACATGAGTCCCGAGCAAGCGCAATCGCAGCGCATCACCACCGCCACAGATATTTTTTCGCTGGGTGTAATCACTTGGGAAATGCTTTCGGGCAAGCATCCTTTTAGGCATTCTAACGCAATGCGCACCACCACAAATATTGTGAGCCTGCAACTTAGTGAATCAGGCCTACCCGACACTGTGCCGCGCTATGTGAAACAAATCGTTTTGCGCATGCTCGAAAAAGATTCTCGTAAGCGCGCCTCTGCCGAAGAACTTCTTCCCATGATGCAAGCTGCGATGGAAGGCTTACCTCGCGATCTTTCTCCCTACCTAGGCCAATACGTTTTGCACATTCGCAAACCAGAAAACGTGCCTCCACCACCGAATCTCAAACCCAAATACGCAAGCCGTCCGTTGTGGCAAATCATTGCTGCAGGCTGCACGGCGGGGTTTCTTTTTGGACTCCTCGTGGGTAAACTCACATGACACTTCCTTTCATTGGCACCTTAAATTCTCTTGACTTAATTTTGATTGGAGCTGCAATCTTTTTTATTGGACTAGGCGCGTGGAAAGGTCTCGTAAAGACCTTATTTCAAGCGGCTTCATGGATTGCTGGCGCGGCGGGTGGCTACTTAGGCTGGACACATTTTGCCCCAGAACTGCAGGCAAATGTTGCACACGTTCCTTCCTTTGGCCTAAGCATCATTGCAGGAATCGTTGGCTTCTTAGTTTGCTTCATCGCTGTTCGCCTTATTGGATCCATGCTCGATAAATTTATCAGCAGCTCTGGATTAAGTGGTCTGAATCGTTGGGGTGGCGCATTGATTGGTTTGCTAAAGACACTCGTTCTTGCAAGCATTGTCCTTTTTACCCTCCAAGTCTTGCCCATCAAGGGAGACTTACTCCACACTCGCAATTCCTCAAAATGCTTTCGGCTGTGGAAAACCCTAGCTGTACCAGGCCTTCCCAAAGACTTAGCACTCCCAGTGCAATAGCACATACTGCACATATAAGCAGCATTTCAACCTAATTCATTGGGCGAATTGAAGATAGAGATGTATTTTTACAGTTGGCTTTATTCATAGTTTGTCTTAACTCTTTTCAGGATCCGCTTGAAGTTTATCCGGCTTCATATTCATCTTGAGTCATCCTCACGCGCGCTTCGGCTACGACTGCCGATAGCAACGTTTCGTGTGCTTCATTGGCTCAAACGAATCGTGCAAGTCGGATTGGCTTTGCTTATCCTGCAAATCGGAACCATATTCACCTACGACTACCTTCTCAAAGCCGCAACCAAACAACAAAGCCAGCTTTACCATCGCCTCAAGATCGTGAATGGGCAACTAAACCAGTTAGAAAGTGGTGTCAAGATGTCCTTCTTCCAAGAAGACCTTGTACACATGAAGTTCGGCGTAAACCCTCCAGATAAAGCAGAGCGTGAACTAGGAGTAGGTGGCAGCATCAATCCTGACTCTGAATTTGTGTTTACGGTACACCCTGTACGCGGACTTAAAAACGATCTGCTCGGAAAAGCAGACCAAATCGAAAATCAAATTTCACGCTCCGAAGCAAGCTTTGAAAATATTCGCGAATTTATGGAACAACAATTCAAGGAGCTGCGTCATATACCTTCAATCAGCCCGGCAACAGGACGCTTCAGTTCTGGCTTTGGTCTGAGAACTCACCCAGTCACTGGGGAAGAAGGTAAAATGCACTTTGGAATTGACATTTCAAACAATCGCTGGACCCCTATTTACTCCACCGCAGACGGCGTAGTTGATGTGGTGAAAAACAGCGACAACTTTGGCAATTATGTTTCAGTCAACCATGGCAATGGCTATATCACCGAATACGGCCACATGGAAAAGCCCATCGTAAAAATCGGGCAATTCGTGCAACGCGGGTCTATCCTTGGCTATATGGGGCGCACCGGCCGAGCCACAGGCGTCCATGTACACTACGAGTTACATCGCGACGACATCCCCATCAACCCAATCAACTTCGTTCTCTCTTCCGAATATTCGGTGGAGTGAACCATGCACACATTGTTCTTATGGCTTAGCGCACTTGCGCTAACGGTTCAGGCATGTCCTTGGATCTCTGAAGTTCATGCAGACCCAACGCAATTGCCCGATGCGCAAGGTGAATTTTTTGAAATCGTAAACATCAACACGAACATCAGTTCAACAGATACGCTGCGAATATTTTTAGATGCAGATACCCTAGGAATTTTCATTCCGACAGACGAAGAAAACAGTACGCAAGTTTTCTGCCATCAGGACTCTCTTCGCTTGCTCCCCGCGTTTCCTGTGCCTTGCAAGCTCTTCACCAAAGCGCTCCCCAACACGCGTCCCTTACAAATCGCAGCCACGCAAGGCCTATGTCGCGACACCGCGTATCTTGAACCCGCACAACCAGGAAAATCATGGCAACGTACAACGCAACCACCCGCGCAAGCGATCTGGGAAAAAGCAGAACCGACGCCAGGCTTTGCAGCGCAGGGCTCTGGAAGCAATGCATATAACGCATGGATCTCAATCGATCAAATCCATCAAAATTCTTTAACGCATTCAGTTGTCGTTTCCGTACACGATAGCATGCCGCAAAGCTTCACAGAACATCCGCTTAAACTCATCGCAAAATGGCAGCAACTCGGTACTCAAGAATTCATGCAAAACGACACTCAACCCATTACCCAAGCAAGCCCGCTAACCCTTGAATTTAGAGGCACCCCATCGCCTTGGATGCTTTTACATCTTGAGCTTATCGGCGATGAATATCCCCTCGATAATCGCCTCGACACATTGCTCTTTGACTCACCCCCGCTTCGCATTTCCGAGGTTGCCCCTTGCCCTGCAAAGCCTTGGCCCGAATGGTTTGAAGTCACGAACCTCACACCCTACCCTATCAACCTTGCTGACATAAGCCACTGTAAAACCATGCTCGATTCGGCTAGTCTCGAAACCCTTGCCCCCCAAGGCCGCGCAGTCATTACCGACTCTCGCACCAAGCTACTTGTCGCCATGCCTGGCCTTGCCCAAACCCCCATTCTGCAAACCGCCCAATCGCTTGCGCTCTCGAACTCCGGAGACACTCTTCGCCTGTGTTTTCAAGGCCACACCATTGATTCGGTTTTTTGGAAAAGTCTTTCCACCAGCACATGCGGACAAAGTTTCCGCGTCGCCGCAGACAGCTTGGTGCACACAACACCCAGTCCTGGTTGGCAACCCAAAGTGAGTTCGTACAGATATCCGCCCAAATTATTGACACGCATTGTCAGTAAAACAAATCCTGCTCATGAATTTCATGTACGCATTCCCTTACTCGATAAACCTTGGAGCCTTGATATTGCTAGCGAAGATGGCTCTCTGTGGCTACGGAGTGCAAAAATCGAGACTACGGAATTCACATGGACACCACCCGCACATGTACATATTGGCTCAGCACTTGCTGTTTTGCATGCACCCGATAGCACACAAACTCGCATCCCCTTTGTCATCATCCCTTAACAGACAGAATAGCAGATAAAAGATGTCGCTTATCATTTTTTGCATCTTAGTAGCCAGCAGTTTTGCCCAAGCATGGATTGTCCCTGAGCGTGACGACATGAACCAGCTCTTTGCCCGCGAATCCTTGTGGGAATTGGGTGCAGGGGCATCGAACCCTTGGAGTGAACCGCAAGTTTGGAATGCTTTTGCCTATTGGCGTCGAAATTCTGAGCATTGGAGTTTACAAACAAGTGTTTCACATGGGCAAATGGATTCCATCTACACCACAAATTCTTGGGAAATTGAAGTTCTTTTGCGCAGCACTCGCCTAGCACTTTTAGCGCGTGCCCAAGGAACACACCTCACAGTACCAGGCATCGCCAATCCTTGGAGTCCCCAAGCCCTGCTGCTTCTAGGAATTCAACCCACCAACCCTTGGTTAACTCAGTTCGGATTTTCTGCGGAAGATTCTTGCGTGCGTGGAATAATTTCAATACAATGGAGGCTAGGAGATTCCTATCGCATGAGCATGCAACTCGCAGGACTAAAACCCCAACCGTCGTCGCTTGAACTACGACAATCCTTGCAACTCGACCCGCAAAGTTGGGCAACGCTTGCATGGACTTACCCAACCCAAATCGTGAGTGCATCTTTCACTTGGAGCATATCGACACTGTCTCTACAGGCAGGTGAACTCTGGGCTCCCGCACTTCCACCATCCCCCAATGCGAGCATCCGAATACAAAGGAGAGATCGTGATTGAGCTTTCGATGAAAGAACTTCGCCCAGGCCAAACCTTAGGACGCGCAATCTATCGACCGTCGGGCGAGGTGCTCCTTTCGAAAGGGTTTACCTTAACTCACGAAGTCATCAATCGCTTGCAAGAAATTGGACAAAGCCGCTACTGGATTCAAGAAGCTGGGCTAGAACATATTACCCCCGAAGAAATTCTTCCCGAATTTTTATTGTTCCAAGCTTCGGAAGAGCTTCGTATCAATGCAGAACACTTCCGCAAGAAAGCGAAAGTTCAAGACAACATCAACATTGCAAACTTCGATCCCAAGGCAATGCTGAAAGATACCGCACGTTTTACAGACTCGCTTCTTTCCAGTCGAATTCTAAAAGTTGCACGCACCATCTCCAAAGAATTTCGCAAAAACAAACTTCCGTTTCTCTTGCACTTTACGAGCGTTCGCACGCAAGCAAATTACATGTTCCAACACGCGGTCGACGCGGCTGTTGTTGCTGCAGCAATTGGGCGAACCTTTCAATTCGAAGAGGAAGAACTTGAGCACCTTGTCTTAGGAACAATGCTCATGGATATCGGCACTTTGCTACTCCCATGGAGCTTGGTAATCAAGCCCGACCGCCTCACCTTCGCAGAATTTTGTGCGCTCAAAGAGCACCCAACATTTGGATTTGAAATTCTACGCCTCGATCCACTCATTCCATTAATCTGCGCACACATTGCGTTTCAACATCACGAGCGCATGGATGGTGGCGGCTACCCACGCCGTTTGATTGGCTATAACAATCCACCCTTAAAGCAAGAAATCAACGACAAGCGCAGCATTCATCGCTTCGCCGAAATCGTCGCGGTTGCCGACGAATACATGTCCCTTGTGCAGCCACGCCCATTTGCTCCACCTAAGTCTCCCGTGGAGTCTATCAAGTTTTTGCTCAAAGCATCTGGTAATCATCTCAACAGCGCCGTCGTCGATGCTCTCATTCCCATGATCCCCATCTATTCAGTGGGTTCACGCGTGCTTATCATTGCCGCGCATCAAGAAAAAATGATAGGCGCAACAGCTGTCATTTCCAAGACAAATATTGACCGTCAAGATCGCCCTGAAATCACCTTACTCTACGACTCCGAAGGCAATTGGATTGAACACGAAATTATCGCAATGGAAACCAATTCCCAAGTCATGATTCAACAAGCTTCCATGGCGAATTAGTCTTTATTTTGTTTGATCGCCACGGCCTTTGAAAGTCCTTAGGCTCAACCATTCCCCAACTCATGCAAAGGCTCCCACTCTACCCTTCCCTCTCGAACAGAACTTGTATTCATCTTTTTTTCAAATGGATTTCAAACCACTACCTAACGAGATGCTAACGCAGCAGTCCTAGATTCTAAGCATGTCATACAACATACTTGCCGTCGACGACGATTCTGATATTTTAGAGCTGGTTCGCTATACCCTTGAGAAAGAAGGGCACAAGGTGCACTTTGCCATTGATGGCACTGAGGCTATGGGAATTCTACAAGACGAAACCATTGATCTTGCCATTCTCGATATTGGCCTGCCAGGGCTCAGCGGTGTAGAAATTTGCCGCCGCATGAAGCGCGAAGAGCGCCTACGCACGATCCCTGTCATTTTCGTTACCGCACGCACACAAGAAGCGGATGTACTGATTGGGTTCCAAGCTGGTGCAGATGACTACGTGCGCAAACCCTTTTCACCCAAAGAGCTTTTGGCCCGCGTAAACCTTATGCTCAAGCGCTCTACTCAAGAAGAAGAGACCTATCGCTTACAGGGCTTTGAAGTACTATTCAATCGCCATTTAGTTACGGTGCAAGGTCGACGTTTGATTCTTTCGCAACGTGAATTCGGAGTGCTTCAACAACTTATTCTCGCCAATGGCCGTACGGCAAGCCGCGAGTATTTGCTTGAGCGCGTATGGGGCTTAGATGCTCGCTCTGGCCCTCGCAGCGTCGATATTGTGATCACACGTCTGCGCGAAAAGATCAACCCCTTTGGACGCTTAATTCGCACAGTCACAGGCGTCGGCTATCAGTGGGATACCGAAGCCATGGCTGGTTAGTCGTATTGAACTGACTCTAGCCCTTGCCACGCAAGCATTCTTGAAGTAAAATCAAGGCATCTATATCCGAGGTGCTTATGCCCATGCGAATCTTGATCGTCGATGATAATTTTGTAACCCGAAAAATGCTTTCGCGTTTGCTCGAATCCTATGGCATTTGCGATGTCGCAGAAAATGGGCAAGTCGCCATTGAAGCGTTTCAACTCGCGCTCTATGATCAACAACCTTATCGATTGGTTTGCCTAGATATTCGTATGCCTGGCCTTGATGGAACACAAGTGCTAGAAAGCTTGCGCGAACTTGAACGCAAACACGGAATTGCTCTGGGCCCCACAGCCTGTAAGATCCTTATGATCACTGGCGTTGACGACCGTAAAACCGTTTTTGAAAGTTTCCGCAAGAACTGCGATGGCTACGTAATGAAGCCCGTCAGTAAAGATCAGCTCGTAGATCAGTTGAAGACCCTTGAGCTGATTGCATAATCTCCAGAAAAATACTCGCTTATAAAGCAGCTTGTTCTTTTCGCCACAACACCATTGCGCATACTACGTCATTGCGCATACTACGTCATTGCGGCTTGGCCGCAATCTCATATGCACACGAGATCCTTGCCAAGCAAGGATGACGCGAGGCCAAGCAGGATGACGCGAGGCCAAGCAGGATAACGCGAGGCCAAGCAGGATAACGAGCGAGATTAGTACCATCTCCACTTACGGCTCAACCACCGAGAGAACAGGTTGAGAGCAAGCACGCCAAGCAATAACACACACGCTGCGCCCCAAGCTAAGCGATGCCAATCATCGTATGGGCTAATCGCATAGTTAAAGATCAATGCCGGTAGCGAACTCACTGGCTTATGAATATTCCAATTGACGTATGGATTCCCAAATGCTGTGAACAAGAGCGGCGCAGTTTCGCCCGCAACGCGAGAAAGACTCACTAATGTTCCTGTCACAATGCCGCTTACACCAGCTGGCAGAACGACTCGCACCAATGTGGTGGCATAGGTTGCCCCCAAAGCAAGGCTTGCCTCTTTCAAAGTCTTGGGTAACATTTTTAGCGTCTCTTCGGTAGAGCGAGCAATCACAGGAATCATCATGATACCGAGAGCAATGCCACCAGAAATCGCAGAGAAGCCACCCATCGGTGTCACCACCAATTCATAGACCACAAGGCCGATCACAATCGAAGGCGTACCATGCAAGACTTCAATCGCCTGCCCTAGCACAAAAGAAATTTTAGAGCCCCTATATTCAGAAAGATATGTACCGGCCGCAATGCCCATGGGAATCGCCACAATCGACGCGAGCCCAACAAGCATAAAGGTTCCCGAAATTGCATTCGCCACACCACCACCATCTTCCCCAATGGATTTTGGAATCGTGGTTAAGAATTCCCAATTGAGAACAGTGATTCCTTTCGAAAATATGAATCCGAAAATAAAGAAGAGTGGAAGAATCGCTAAGCCACACAGGGCATACACGATATAGCGAAAAGCATTATCAAGCAAGTAGCGACGCTGAGTGCGAGTCATGATCATTTCGAAAGTCTCCGAATCACAAGCTTGCCCACTAGGTTAATCAACGCAGTGATAATAAAGAGGACAAGCCCAAGCTCTATAAGGCTTGAGAAGTACAAGGAACTATCTGCTTCCGCAAATTCATTGGCGACTAAAGACGCAATCGTATTGGCTGGATTAAACAAGCTCGTGGGCAAAAAGTTTGAGTTGCCAATCACCATGGTCACCGCCATGGTTTCACCGAGTGCACGGCCAAGCGATAACATTACGCCGGCAAAAATTCCACTTTTTCCCACAGGAAAAATCACATCGCGAATCACTTCAAAGCGAGTCGCACCAAGGGCGTAGGCGGCTTCTTTTAAACCTACGGGCACCATGCGAATCACTTCACGAGCAATCGATGCGGTAAACGGAATAATCATGATCGCAAGAATTACAGCGGCCGACAAAATGCTCACTCCCATAGGTGGCACATCAATATGTTCTTCGACCGTGCGAATGATCGGAACTAGGTAGAACAAGGCCCAGAAGCCATAGATCACACTGGGAATTCCTGCGAGCAGTTCTACAAGACTGGTAAAGAGCGCAGACATTTTTCCGCGCCGAAAAAACTCACCAAGGTACAAAGCTATCGAAAGTGAAAAAGGAAGGGAAATCAATAGAGCAAGAAACGCCGTGACCAAAGACCCAATGATAAACGGAAGGGCTCCAAATTTACCAGCGATCGGATCCCATTCACGGCTAAGTAAAAACGAAAGTCCAAAGGAATGGAACGCCTCGGATGAACCATGCACCAACACTCCAGCCACGCAGAGCACCAGCAGGATAACCAGTATCGCCATGAGCCGCATGGCCCAGACAAATCCAAGATCAAGTCGCATTGCAAGTTTCATCCGAATTTATTCCAATCGTAAATTATGGGATCAGTTTTTCAGCACCAAATGTGAGACTCTTCAACTGGGCTTCAGCCTTCGTCAAAGCTTCTGCAGGCAACTTGGAGTAGTCGAGAGGTTCTGAGTATTGTTGACCTTCATGAACCATCCACCACAGAAGCTTAGCGACCTCTTGAGCCTTGGCCTTGCTACGGTTAGCGTAGTTCTGATCTTTGTACACAACGATCCATGTAAAGCCAGAAATTGGATATCCATTCTTAGCATCTGGATCGGTCAAGTTGATGCGTGTGTCATCGGGAATCTTAGTCACAGCAGCGGCCGAAGTCGTTGCGAGCTCTGGTGCAACCCAGTTGCCAGCCTTGTTCTGAATGGTTGCAACGGACATTTTGTTCTGACGTGTATAAGCGAGTTCCACATAGCCAAGCGCACCTGGCATTTGCTTCACTAAACCCGAAACGCCTTCATTTCCTTTAGCACCAAGGCCTGTAGGCCAGTTCACGGACTTACCTGCGCCCACTTTTGCTTTCCACTCTGGGCTCACCTTTGAAAGGTAGTCGGTGAAGATCGAAGAAGTACCCGATCCATCCGAGCGGTGTACCACAACAATTTTCTTGTCTTGGAACTTCACGCCTGTGTTTAAGCTTGCGATGCGTGGGTCTTTCCAATTTGTGATCTTGCCCAAGAAAATATCAGCAGCCACAGCTGGGGTCAAACGAATAGAGCTAATACCAGGAAGGTTGTAAGCAAGAGTCACGGCACCGAGCGCCATAGGAATATGGATCAACGGACGCTTCGCATCTTTCAACTGAGCATCATCAATGAACGCATCGGTCGCTCCGAAGTCCACCGTTTCACTCATGATCTGCTTCACACCACCACCAGAACCGATGGATTGATAATTCACTTTCACACTGCGTTGCTTGTAATACTCACCGAACATTTTTGAATACAGTGGGTATGGAAAGGTAGCTCCCGCACCAAGAATTTCTTCTTGAGCGCTAGCTCCTGTATAGGCTGCGAGGCCAATCATGAGGCCTGCAAGTATCTTATTCATGTTGTTTCTCCTTAGAGGGTTTGGTTACTTATCGTGTACATGGCGGTGGATTCTTCCCTTGGCCATGTAGATTACATCTTCTGCAATATTGGTTGCATGGTCGCCCACGCGTTCTAAATTTCTTGAGACGGAAAGATAACGGAGATACACACCGACCTTACTGGGGTCTGCTTTAATGCGTTCTTCGACCAATCCATACATTCCGCGATGCAACTCATCAACGATATCATCGCCATCGCAAACCTCAACCGCTAAGCGATCATCAAGATTCACTAATGAATCGAGACTGCGGCGGAATAAGTCGCGAACCTTATCGGCCATGGTGCGAAAGTCAAAGCCATGCCGCGTATCGTCTTGATGGACTTTCAAAAACGCAACTGTTTCCGCAATGTTCACAGCCATGTCTCCAATGCGCTCAAGATCTGCATTGATTTTCATCACCGCAATAAGCAAGCGCAAGTCAATTGCCACAGGCTGATGCAGGGCAAGGACTTTGAGGCATTCCTCTTCAATCTCCACCTCTTTTTGGTCGATGCGATCATCCTGTGAAATCACGGTATTTGCTAAGCCATCATCGAATTCTTCTACCGCCCGTATCGCATAGAAAAGTTGTTCTTCGACCATGGTTCCAAGCCGCAATAATTGTGACTTGATTCCTTCCATTTCTTTATGAAAATGTACTGCCATTTTTTACCCCCGCCTCAGCCGAAGCGTCCAGTGATATAGTCTTCGGTTTGCTTCTCGTGAGGGCACGTAAACACATCTGCAGTCTTGCCCAACTCAATCAAATGACCTTCGTAAAAGAAGGCTGTAAAGTCTGAAACTCGCGATGCCTGTTGCATGTTATGAGTCACAATCACAATCGTATAGTTTGTACGTAATTCAAGAATCAAATCTTCGACAGCCGATGTTGAGCGAGGATCCAAAGCCGATGCCGGCTCATCCATCAAGATCACTTGTGGGTCAACAGCAAGTGCTCGCGCAATGCAAAGACGTTGTTGCTGCCCACCCGAAAGGCTTAGTGCGCTTTGGCCTAAGCGATCTTTCACTTCATCCCAGAGGGCTGCTTTGCGAAGACTTTGTTCAACAATTTCATCGAGCTTACTGCGATCGCGAACGCCGTGAATGCGAGGACCATAACCCACATTCTCATAAATAGATTTTGGAAAAGGATTCGAACGTTGAAACACCATGCCGACTCTACGGCGAAGTTCTACAAGGTCAAACCCAGGCGCATAAATATTTTCACCACGCACCAGCACTTCACCTTGCACGCGAGAATTCTCAATGAGATCATTCATGCGATTCAAGGTGCGCAAGAAGGTGGACTTGCCGCAACCCGAAGGACCAATCAGTGCAGTCACCTGCCGTTCAGGAATGTCCATGTTAATGCCATGCAAGGCTTCGGATGCACCATAAAAAAAGCGCAAGTCTTTCACACTCACCTCGACGGTACTTTGCGTCAGGTGGCTCGTCTCACTAATTTCCATCGTTGCCAACATCGAATCTCCTTTGACACAACAAAGGTATGATTCCGAGGTTAGCAGGACATTTAGCTTTGGTTAGGAAACGGTTAGAGCCGCAGGAACGGTCAAAGTAAATGTGCTACCGACCCCGACATCGCTTTCCACTTGGATTTTTCCATGGTGCAAAAGTGCAATATGCTTAGCGATCGCAAGGCCAAGGCCTGTTCCGCCAAGATTACGGCTGCGAGCCTTATCGACTCGATAGAAGCGTTCAAAGATGCGTGGCAAATGTCGGCGCTCAATTCCAAAGCCTTGATCCTTCACCAAGATCCGAACCTCAGCACCTGCAATAGCAATCACTTCAACGATCTTACCATCTTCGCTGTATTTGCAAGCATTGCTCACCAAGTTCACCAAGGCTTGTTCGAGTAAGCCCGGATTACCTTGTACGACAATTCCGGGATCAACCTTAGAGATAATTTTGACCTGTTTTTTCTGCGCAATAGGCTCAACGAATTGCACAACACTATCGACTAAGTCTGCAAGTTCAATGGGCTGGAATTCTGCTTCAAAAGAGCGCGCATCTTGTTCTATGCGAGAAAGCGTCAACAGATCATCCACAATGGAATTTAAGCGATCTGCGTGGCGAGCCACAATATCTAAGAAGCGCAAGGCGTCTGGATCACTTGCCACTGGCATCTCTTGCAACGTCTCGACGTATCCCTTGATTGAGGTGATCGGAGTCTTGAGTTCATGCGACACATTGGCCACAAAGTCAGAACGCATATCTTCGAGTTTGCGAATGCGAGTAACATCGTTCAAAACAAGCAAAACACCAATGTCATTTCCTTGGATGTCGAGAAGCACAGAACCGCGCACCATAAGGGTTCGCGCGCCATCACTCTCGACAAGCGTGATGTCACGAGTTAGCGAATGATTGCCTGCGCCAAATTCGCGTAACATGGAATCAAGCTCTGAATTACGAACTACTTCTAAAAGTTTGCGCCCCACCACCGTTCGGTCTTTAAGCCCCAGTAAATTTTCGAATGCATGATTTGAGCGCAATATTGTAGAGGTATGATCAAGAGCGACAACACCTTCCACCAACGACGACAGAATCGCCTCAGTTTCGTTACGCTGCAAGGCAAGCCGGCGCATACGATCATCGAGTTGAGCAGCCATACGATTCATTGAGTCCGCGAGAGAATGCAATTCTTGTAAGGAAGATACGGGCAATTTGCGATCAAAATTTCCTTCTGCAAAGCGCTCTGCGCCTGCACGCAATGCATTGATCGGAGCCACCACGCGTTTGCTCACTAGGTATGCAAGCACTGCACCAAGCAAGATCGCAAGAGCCACCGCTTCTGCCCACTTGCGGTAGACTTGTACCACTTCTTCTTCTATGCCATGGATCGGCGTAGATGCTCGTAGAATCTGGGTCTGCGAGCCCAGTTGCACTTTGCGGGCAACATAGAGCATGGTTTTAGAGACGGTTGCACTGTAGCGAGTTGCAACCCCTTGACCATCATGCAAAGCATCTTGAACCTCGGGTCTGTCCAAATGATTTTGCATTACATCAGCTGCAGTGTCACTATCAAAAAGCACGCGACCACTCAAATCCATGAGAGTTACGCGAACCTGCATCGCATGGCGAAACAGACGGAACTCCTGAGTCAGCAAAGAATCATGTGCAGGGCCTTCGGCAAGACTCTGCAACCTTCCATTAGTAAAATCTAATGATTGTTCTAAGTGATGAACCCATGCGGATCGATACACTCCTTGCAATGCATTGAGTGTATACCAACCAAGCCCAAGTAAAAGAACAAGAGCTAGAACAAAGTTGGAAAGGAAAAGGGCGGAAAATAAACTGCGATTGGGTTTCATCTTTCAAATCCTTATTCAGCGAAACGGTAACCAACTCCGCGCACAGTTTCGACAGCCTTGCCACGTGCACCTAGCTTGCGTCGAAGACTTAGCACCATGACATCGACACTGCGGTCTGTGACTGGGTAATTTTCACCATGCACAGCTTTCACAATTTGCGAGCGCGTATACACCCAACCAGGGTGAGTTGCCAAAAAATTCAACAGCGAAAACTCAGAGCTCGTCAAATCGACGCACACCCCATCAACGGAAACCTCGTGGCGACGTTCATCGATCTGGATCCCTTGTGTTTCAACAGTTTGCGCAGGCTCTTGTGACATTGCATCGCGACGTAAACGCGACAAAGCACGGCGAACACGAGCAATGAGTACAGGGAGGCTAAAAGGCTTTACGATATAATCATCAGCGCCCATTTCAAGCCCTGCAATGATATCCTGTTCACTCCCACGAGCCGTTACCATCAGCACAGGGTATTCCACGCGTTCAATGGTTTTTAATTGCCTGCAAACCTCAAGTCCATTGATACCAGGAAGCATCAAGTCAAGCAGCACTAAGTCGGGCGCCTGTGAGCGAATGCCCGCCAAAGCGTCTTCGCCACTAAAAAATGACCTTACGGAATAACCCTCGCGACGTAAATGGTGCTCCAAAAGTTCACGAATATCGGCTTCATCTTCAACAACAATAATCTGGCTTCCTGACATGGTATCCCTATGGACAAAATGACTCTGTTGAGTAAAGGATAATTTATCTTTCGAGGTAACCCACTCGGGAAACGAAATACATCTGAAACAAAGCGGAACAATTCCATGAAAAGATTGGCATATGCACTCCTAGTTTTTGGATTTTCAAATCTGCTTGCATTGGACTTTGATCTTAGTGGAAAGGCTTTTTTGCCAAAGAACCCAACGCTTGCGCCGCTACGAGCAGGCCAGCCCATCGTTTCTCGCACCGACACAAGCCTTCCAAGCGATGTAATCGTATTGCGAAAACAAATTGCTGCAGGCAAGTACGCAATGTTTCAGGGGCGCTTACAGAAAGATGCAAAAGCATCCATGCGTGGGTTCCGTTCTGCGAAAAGCGATGCGTGGAACCAATTATTACACGCGAAGTTTTTCTCAAAACCACCGACAAACGATTTACCCGAAGTAGATGAAATCTATTGGGATGCCGGCCTTCTTTTATCCACAATTGTGGCCGATACCCTTTATGCGCAAACGAATCAAGGCACTGAGATCCTAGTTGCAACCCACGCTGAGCCGGTAAATTTGCAAGTATCTACCGATCCTATTCGGGCTACTGTTTCCATTAATGGAACAGTCCAAGGGTCAACTCCTGCTGATATTCATTGGCTTGGTGGGCATTGGTTCCTTGTTCGTATCGATAAGTTTGGTTACCAATCTTGGGAAGATATTATTGAAGCCGATGCAAATGGCTACGCGAGTATTAAAGTAACCCTGACTCCAAGACCCTCATTCCAAGATGGAGCTCATGCAGACTCATTGAGCCTGAATGCACACGGCAGTATGGACTACCAAGCCGTTGCAAGAATTCTTTCACAGGTGCTTTCTAGTTCTTTTACACGAGAAAATCAAGAATTATCCCTTTGGCTGAGCGACTATTTAGATACGCTTCGCAATCGTCAATATGTGGAATTTATCCCTCCGCAGAATTTAGCCCTCAAAGAATATAACGCGTCCAAGAATGGCTTACCGGTTCGATTCTGGTATGGTGAAAATGACTTTGATTTTGGCTTTGAAGGGTTCATTCCTTGCTCTCGCGAAGAGGCCACAGTGCTTAAGGATATGCTTGCTGGAAGTCAAAAGAGCGCAAGCCTTAAGGATTCAGAACGGTCGCGCCGCGCCTCTTGGCCATCTGCTCCAGCCAGCGCAAAGCTCGATGGATTTGTTCGCTTGATCTATCGGAATTGGGCAACCGAGGCTCGTAGCAATTCTCGCACAGTGCATCGCTATCTGGCTTTGGATGGACTTGAACTCGTGTTCCCAGACCGCACCATCCCTATCGTGGGGAACTTCCTACCTGCATCTTATATCAAGTCGTCCAAAGAGTGGAAGGAATATTTAAAAGCTTCCGCAGCCTTTGCGACAAAGCCATCTAGCAAAGGCCAATGAATTATCGCGATATTTTTGAATCCTTGCGGATCAAAGTCTAGTTTGATGTATGCGTGGAGTTAAACCGATAATTCCCAATATAAAAGCGAGTCTCACCCTTATTTCGTGAACTTCCAAATGGCAATTTCTTGGTCTTTGCCATTAAGCGTATAGCGCCAAAGAATCTTCTGCACAGCAAGCCCCGCGGTCTCAATGTGCTGAGCAACCAAAGGGCGACTGGGGCGCATAGGATCCGCAAAATAGCCGACTCCGCCTAAGGCAAGATGGTTGCGAACAAACTCACAAGCAAGGTCTACGAGCGGGTATTCATAAAATAGATCGGCACCCAAGACTAAGCGCGGAGCCTTATGTAGACTTGGGCTACGCATATCCATCGCAAAGACATACCGATCTTTATGCTGCAACTGCTTCGCGGCAAAACGACATGCAGATGGAACCAAGTCTGTATGCAGCACACAGCCCAGAAAACCTTGAAGTAACTGGGCAAAAACGCCGCAGCCACAACCAATCTCAAGGGCTCCATCAATTTCAATATGATTCTGTTGCAGGTAATCAAACAACCCATAGCTTGAAGGCCATGCCTCTAGCCAAAAAGGGAAAAAAGCTTCATCTTCATCATGTTCTTCCCAACTCGCTTGCATTGCGGATTCAGGATCTGCAGGAACAACAACATTCATTTGTCGACCTGAAACATCTACTATTATGCTTTTTTCAGATAGTTGCATCACCTTGAAATCCTTGCCGCAGAATATTTACCCAGCAATAAGTCACTGGAATTCTGGATTAACAGTCAGCACAATATTGATACCCTGCAGGCCATGGAAGCCAATTTGAAAGCGCGTAAGAAACTGTTCGGGCATACGCACGCGAATTCCAAAGCCCCAAGAATTGTGCAGATTTTTCATCTGTGGACTAGTCCAAGTATCACCAAACAAAGCATACTCGTTAAACACAACACCATCTACATACTCAACAATGGGCCAACGATATTCCGCACTAAACGCATAATAATTTTTGTCGAAGAAACTTTGTGTGTAGCCACGCAATGGTGTATTTGAATTGATTTCACCAAAGCTTGAGAAAGGAGCTCCACCTGACTCTACCTCGTACATTTGCCTAAAGCGAAATTGGAACGCAATCACTTTACGCTCCAACAATGTTTCACGCAACTGCTCTGGACTCAGTAAAGTCATAGCATCTTTCATGGACATATTTTCAATGTAACGCTGATTCGCTCGGCTCTCATCGCGCGATAGTGAATACTGCTTTTGCCCTATCAAGAAATAGTTCTGATACACGGCAGAAAACGTATAGTAATTATGATTCAGATCATTTCCCAATTCCGATGGCTCATTTGAATTCTTGTAATGCGATACAGGGACATAATTCCAATTTAAGCGCAGAAACTGACCATCGGTGGGAGCATGCGTGTTCTCGCGATTGTTGTAAACCAGTTGTACGCCCATGGGGAATTCCCAATAATGCTGATACATGCCTCGTTCATATCGATCAAAGGAAAGTAAAGAATCGCCGCCACTTGTAAGTGAAGGCAATACAGGGACATCTGAAGCTGTTGGCAAATTAAAACGTTGGTGCACAAGGGCAAACGAATACCCCAAACTCCACTTCCCAAACAAAGGATTCCCTAAGCCAAATTCACAGCTCCAACTTGAATCCGAATATACGTATTCATTGTTCTTGAACTGAACGACTGTGAATAAATTATCACTATCCTCTTTATAGCGAAATCCAGCATATGCACTCAATGTTGTTCCCGCAATTTTATTGAAGGAATAGCGAGTGCGTGCGTCCCAATCAGCGTTGATGTACTCATTGTAAATTGCAAAAAAATTGTCATTCAAACTATCAGAAAATAAACCCTGTTGACGGTAAGCAAAGCCAATTGAGTTGCCGGTGGTGCCTGTTTGCAACTTAAAGGTTGGGTATACCATGATTTGATTGCGATCACCAAACGTGATCAAATTAAGCCCGCGCTCAATCACTCGTCGATCAAAGATGTAGTGAACCGGTGGAATCAATGGATACATAAGCGCATTAAACGTTGGCTGCACAACCTTTTCGAAAGGCCAAGCAACCACCCCCACCAGAGCCGTGCGATACTTAGCGATTAAATGAACAGAATCCTGACTGCTCGAAGACGATTCAGCAAAACTAGATGAAACGGATTTTTCTTTTCCCGAAGAAACAGACAAAGATGAGATGGAACGAGAAGGTACCAAAGCATGGGTATTCAAACAAAAAGCGAGTAGGAAAAAAACAAGAGAAACCCGCATGAATGGATTTAATCCACAATTCATCGGTGTCTCGGCTGCATTCCTGAGTTCATGAGGTGGCATTAGGCCTGGAAAATTACATAAATTGAGGCAATGCTCTTTTCCTTTGTGGTACGCGGAGTCCGAGCCCTGCAACGTTTTCCTCGGCTTGTGATCGCCATTGATGTGATTACTTGCCTTTTGTTGCTGTGGCCAGTGTTCCACATGGAATGGAAACTATCCTCCATTGATTTACTTCCCCACAATATCCCGAGTCGCGTAGCTGCAGAGAAAGTAGAGCAAAAATTTGGCGGGTTCGGATTTCTAACAATCGTCGTTCACTCTCCAGATTCTGTTGCAAATGATCGAGTAATTTCGGATTTGGCTCACGACTTAGAGGGCAAAAGTCTCGTTAATTTTACCGAGTTCAAAACTGAATCTGAATTCTATCGTAAACACCAATTCCTGTACATTCGCCTTGCTGATTTGCAAGCGATTCGAGATAGAATTAATGATCGCATTACCTCGATAAAAGCAAAGCGAAATCCATTCATTGTGAGCCTCGATTCTGGTTTTGCAACATCGATAGATACGAGTTCGCTGAACCTTGCGGACCTTGAGCGAAAGTATATGCAATCGCTGCGCCCCAATATTGGCAACGCTGATGGCACAATCCGCATCCTCTATGTTTACCCTAGCTATCCATTATCAGAACTCAATCAGAACCGAGCCTTAGTCAACACAGTACGGCAACTTGTCGAAAAGCACCAGCTGCACAGCAAAGTGCAAGTCGATTTTGCTGGCAAAGTTTTTGAGAACGCGACATCGGGTGGAATTCTATTGCGCGAGATTTATCGCATTGCTTGGCTCTCTGCGGGAATCATGCTACTGTTGCTTATCCTATGGTTTTTTAGACACCCACAAGCACCCTTAATTGCCGCCGTTCCACTTGGATTTTCTTTGATCTGGACCTTTGGATTCAATGCAATTGTCTATGGGCATATGAACTTTTACACATTGGCTTTAGGCCTGATCATTCCTGGACTTGCAGCCAATCATCTAACCCATTTCTTAAGCCACTATGCAGACGAGCGTAAGCGCGGACTAGGGCCAGCCCTCGCTATCGAAAGTACAATCCTTGGTACGGGTCCAGCAATTACAGTTGTTTCCTTGGCTAGCGCGATAGCATTCTTTTCTCTCTTGCTCATTCCCTTAGAAGGCCTGCGCCAGTTTGGACTCGTGGGTGGATTTGGTGTGCTGTTCAATTGGGCTTCTGTTGTTCTTTTTCTTCCCATCTTGCTTAGCATTTTACAGCGCAAACACACCTTCCGCGTTTATGGAACCCACAAACCTCGCATCGACCAAGAAAAGCCTCAACCCTTCCGCTGTTGGACTCGCATTATTCTTCCGCTCATTATCGTTACCGCAATTCTTGGAAGCCATGGATTCTTTCCTGACTTTGAATACATTTTTTCGCACGTGGAAAATCAGAAGCCTTCTCAAAGGGCAAATGATCTACTACACGATGCTGGGATCCCTTCGCAAGAGCCCGCAGTTGTGCTCACACGAAATGAAAGTGAGTCCCATCAATTACTGCAGAAGTTGCGCAGTAAATCGGCAGCAGATTCAACCAGCACTATTCTACGTGTAATGAATTTTGCAAGTCTACTTCCCCCTGATCAAGAAGTAAAGCTTTCGCTGTTGCGAGAGATCCATGGCCTGCTAACTCCAGAGATTCTTGCTGCCCTCAAGGGTGAAGATTCAATCAACGTTGCCAAGGTTATGCAAAACTGGAATGACACTCTGCTTACCGTAAATGATCTTCCGCAAAGTTATCGCCGTAAATTCATCGGCAGAGATTCGTCGTTTGGTCAGTTCAATTTTATTTTCCCATCGATCAATACAGATGACGGACATGAATGCAGGCGCTTTGCCAATGAAGTTCGCAACATTCAAATTAACGACAGTACAGTTCTCCACGCAACGAGCACCGCAATCCTCAGAGCAGATATGCTGGACTTAAGCCTCCCTTGGATGGGGCGTTCAATCTTCTGTGCAATTGTGGGAATTCTTTTGGTGGTTTTGCTTTTTGTGCGCCGACTCTATCGACTGGCAATCGTTATTCTACCTCCGCTGATTGGCTTCTTATGGTTTCTTTCTGCACTCAAGTTACTCGACATTCCTCTGAATGCATTTTCAGCGCAAATATTCCCAATGCTCATTGGCATCTCGATTTCTGGATCGCTCCATCTTTGGTTTCAGTACAGCGAAAAATCTACGGGCTCATTAGGTGCAATCATGCGACACGTGGGTCCTACAGTGATTATTGCAAGTGGAAATGTGATGGTCTGTTTCTCTGGTTTGCTTTTTTCTTCTCACCCTGGATTTCGCTCCATGGGACTTGTCGCAGTGATCGGCCTATTTTGTCTTCTGGTTTCATACCTGACAGTGTTCCCTTTGCTGGTCGGATGGCTCGACTGGCTTCGCTACCGGAACTCGTCCAATAATTGATATGAAGGATCAACAATGAAAGTTCTTGCTTCTCGTGCGCTTAACCTTGCGCCCTCTATGACGGTGGCCATTGATACCAAAGCAAAAGAAATGATCGCACAAGGTTTTGATGTAGTTGCACTTGGCGCAGGAGAGCCAGACTTTGAGACTCCAGAAAATATAAAGGAAGCCGCGATCCGTTCGATTCAAGAAGGCAAAACGCGCTACACCTCCCCAGCTGGAATTCTCGCGGTAAAAGAAGCTGTCGTGCGGAAATTTTCGAGAGAGAATGGCCTTAGTTACGCACCCTCTCAAATTGTAATTTCCAGCGGCGCAAAGCATTGTGTATTCAATGCACTGCTAGCCTTAGTAGAACCCGGTGATGAAGTGATTATTCCTGCACCTTATTGGGTTACATACCCAGAATTGGTGCGGTTTCTGGGTGGAGTTCCGGTGATTATTAACGCAGACCTTGATGCTGATTTTCGCATTACTCCAGCTCAGCTCGAAGCCGCAATTACTCCACGAACAAAATTGCTGATTTTAAATAGCCCTTGCAATCCTTCGGGAGCCGTTTACCCCCGCGAGACTTTACAGCAATTGGCAAAGATTGTTGTTGAACACGATCTGTATTGCATCACCGATGAAATCTACGAGCATATTATTTATTCTGGACATCATGTATCAATTGCAAGTCTGGGACAAGAAATTTATAACCGAAGTATTCTCATCAACGGAGTGTCAAAGTCCTATGCAATGACTGGCTGGCGTATTGGATACCTTGCCGCTCCACAAAACATTGCAAGCGCGATCGCCAAGATCCAAGGCCAATCAACGCACCATCCCGCAAACGTATCTCAATGGGCTGCGCTTGAGGCATTAGACCGTGGCGAACTCTTTTACACACAAATGCGCAAAGCGTTTACCGAGCGTCGCAATTATTTTTCCCAAGCCTTGCAAGAGATTCCAGGCCTTGAAATGAATACTCCCAATGGAGCGTTCTATGCATTTCCAAAAGCAGAATCTTTCTATGGCAAGAAAACACCACAGGGAGTGGTCATCAAGAACTCAATGGATCTCTGCGCATGGCTTCTCGACTCTGAGCGCCTAGCGATTGTTCCTGGCGCTGCTTTTGGTATGGATGGCTACATCAGATTATCCTATGCGACGTCCATGGATACATTGCGTGAAGCGATAAAGCGCCTGCGTGCAGGGCTAGCGGCATTATCTTGAAATTGAATCTCGTTATGCCTTGTACTTTTCTGCGTTAGAAGCCACGCGAAAAGACTTGCTCTGCATAGCATCAAGCCGCTCAGCAATCCATACCTTAATGAGAGATTGCCTAGTGATCCCTAAACGATCCGCTTCTCGATCTAACGCACCCACAGCCCACGTGGGAAAGTCCACGTTGATCCGTTGAGGAGCGAGGCCTGGACGCGTTGCCGTGGTGAGATCCAAATGATCAAGAATCGTCCCACCGGCATCAAAGCTTTCATCAAATGTTTTCGCGGAATGCTTATTTGTCATAGTACAGCTCCTCTTCTTCTTTGCGCGACCTTCGGACGGATATGATTCGAATCCGATTGGCTCGCGTTGTAAATATCGCAGTCCAACAAGTTGTGCTTAACCGACCAATCAAAGCCCAGCGCGGTTCGTCCAACACAAACTTTGCTCGGATCTCCAATCGATCCTCATCAACCCATAATTCTTGGGCTTGTACAAAGTCAATTCCATGCTTTTGCATGTTGGATTTGCTTTTCGCAGAGTCGAATTCAAATTCCATATCTTTAATATACCTTTTTTATACTAATTTATTTTGGAGAGGAAATAAGCTAAAAAAACCAACCTTTCAGATGATTCGACGCTTCAGCCCGCTTTTTCGTATTCCAATCCACTCATTTCGTCCAACAGCCAATTAATTTGCGCGAGGATTAATAACTTTGCAAAAAAAAACGGAGAACCTATGAAGATCGCAAATAACCACGTCGTGAGCATCCATTACACCCTAAAGAACGATGCCGGCGAGACTATCGACTCCTCTGCCGGACGCGAACCTCTTGAGTACATCCAAGGCAAGGGTATGATTGTTCCGGGCTTAGAGAAGGCAATGCTCGACAAAGCTGTTGGCGAAAAATTCTCTGTTAATGTTCTTGCAAGCGAAGGCTACGGCGAGCGCAATGAAGATATGATCGAGGAAATTCCTTTAGAAGCTTTCCAAGGCGTTGAAAAAGTCGAAGCAGGCATGTCTTTCTTTGCGCAGGGGCCACATGGTCAAATGGTAGTGACCATCAAAGCTGTCAACGACAAGTTTGCCACTGTTGATGGCAATCACGAACTTGCAGGCCAAAACCTGAATTTTGAAATCGAAATCACCGATGTTCGCGAAGCCACTGCTGAAGAGCTCGAAGAAGGCTTGGATCAAGGTGGCTGCTGCGGTGGCCACGGTGGCTGCGGTTGCCACGAAGGTAGCGAAGATGAACATGAATGCTGCAGCGACGAAGGAAACCATCCTTGCGGCGACGACTGCAAGTGTAAGTAAGCTCAACCGATTTGTTTATGAGAGCTACGTGGAAACACGTGGCTCATTTTTTTGCGCTTAATTATCTATTCTGACCTTGCGCCCTAAGAGATCAAAGAGCCGAAGATGCTCAAGATCAGCAACAGGTAGTTTGTGTGTTAATGAACGAGTTAAAACCGGAGCAGTGATGGTTAAAGACCCATTCAAAAAAGTAAGCGAATAGTTTTTCGCGCTTGCTTGAGGGGTGATGGAATAGGTGCCCGCACTTGTGCCCGATTCACGCGTGGCTGCCAAGCCTTTGAGAACAATTGAATCTTCATCATTCACAAAGCCCGCAAACGTGAACGTGTACTGAGGCTCTGCATCTCCAACTGCGATGGTGGTATCTAGCACTCCGATTGTGAGGGGCGCTTTTGCAACATGTACAATCTGTTGTACAATTTCTGAATCCGAATTCATTGCAGAAAGCACAACCGTTCCAGAGCTTTTGATTGTGAAGGTGCTATCGCTGATAGAGAACACAGAATCCGTTGAAGCCTTGATTGCCAAGGGTTTGCCAGAATAATGCTGAGCATAAGTGAACGGTTTGTCGCCGTACGTGTGTAAGGTATCTGCAGCAAAGGCAAGAGCGAACGGTTGAACAATAATCCGATCCACAACGCGGTTACCCCACAAGGTATCTCCAATAGATGCACGCACCTCACCCACCCTATACTTGATCGCGATGGTGTCCCCAGCCTTTCTGGTATAAGGGAAATTCAAGATCGTAGCAGAGTCTGTAGAACCCGCTCCAGCACTCATTGAGTCGACGCGAAAGATGAGATTTTTTTGACTTGTTTCACCATCATAATCTTGAGCAAGCAGCCTTGACATCGAGAAATAATGTGCTGAGTAAAGAGTGTCTGTAAATGCAAAAGGAGCGTTGTCTAGCCCGCGCAAGTACGGGTAGGTTTGCCCTTCGTAAATGGCCCACGTGTTCGTGAAGTCCCAGGTGCCTCCGGCGTTTACTGCGAAGCTTGCTGCAGATTTCATTTGCTGTGTATTGAGCGGAGTGCTTGACAAATCAGCAATGCTGGGCGTTGTCGCACCGCTCTGTGATTGTTTTGTCAGATCTGAATTGTAGAACGAAGCATGGACAGAACCTTTGTTCACACCAACAAGACTGCCTGGCGTTCCATACTCATTATTCACGACTCCTGCCGAGTAAGAAGAATCGATGGATCCAAAGTTTTGCCCAATGAGTCCACCGATGTTCAGTGAATCATATTGAAAAACATTACCGGTTGAATAGGAAGAACTAATTCCACCGCGCGCAAGACATCCAATCAGTCCACCCGCACCGTATTTCGTTTCAGTCATGGGTGGAGTTGCGTGGCCGATCACTTTGCCCGAGGCATAATTCGAGTGAAGCGTATCTGTAGTGGAATCTAATCCAACAAGACCACCAGCAATTCTATTACCTGTTGTTGAATCCGTAGAAAATGAGTAATCAATTTTTCCCAATAAGTTGTAGCCAACTAAACCACCAGCTGTATCTGCATTTACGCTACCAAACGAATACGAAGCGCGAATCGTTCCTCCACTATTCAAACCAACCAAGCCGCCCACAACACGAGAACTCAAAATGTCGGAGTGTGAGAACGAAGAATCGATCAAATTCGTATTCACACCAACCAAACCACCAAGATTCGATGAACCAAAAACAGAGCCCTTTGCATAGGAGGCATGAACAATGCCCGCGTTGAATCCGACAAGACCGCCAGCAGTATCACTTGCAGAGGCGCTTCCAATATGGTAGCAACGAGTGATTACACCTTGATTTGCCCCAACTAAGCCTCCCACAATCTCACCACCACTGGCAGATCCGAGCGTATAACTATTTGAAATCGAGTCCGCATTGAAGCCCACCAAGCCACCAGAATAGCGATATGTACCCACGCCTCCCTTTGCATAGGAGTTCCGAATGGGTGCTCTGCTATAACCAACTAAGCCACCAGCATAGCTGCCGTATGCAACGCTATTCCCTGTGGCATTACATGAATCCACCAAATCATTGTTGTATCCCACTAGACCACCTGCATAGTCACTGGTTGCTATTACAACACCAGATGCATGCGAGTTTTTAATTGGCTGAAGGGACACACCAACTAAGCCACCGACATAACTGCTGCCATTAACATTTCCCGAGGCATATGATGAATCAATTTGAGCTCCGCTGTAGCCAACTAATCCGCCAACATTATTATTTGCAGAAACATTTCCTGTTGCATATGACGCATAAATTGAAGAGTAAGATGTAGATCCAACCAAACCACCCACACTGCCGTATGTTCCTGTCACAGATCCCGTTGCAAAGCAATAGGAAATTTTTCCCCACGAATGATCTCCAACAAGGCCACCAACAACCCAAGTACCATTGACGCTGTCTGTGGAATATGAGCTGGCAATACTCCCTTGATTCATTCCAACTAAACCACCAGTGTCGCCATTCGTTCCAACGATTTTTCCTTCGGATGAAGCATTTGTAATTGTTCCCCCATTATATCCAACAAGACCTGCAACGTCCTGCGATCCAGTAACCCATCCGATTGCTTTTACAGAGTCAATGGTTCCAGAATTGAAACCCACCAAACCGCCTTCATAACTGGCAGTTCCAATCACAGAGTCCTGTGCTGCGCAAACTCGAATCACACCTGAATTAAATCCTGCTAAGCCTCCAAGAATACTGCTTCCATGGATCGTGTCAATTGCGTACGATTGTGTAATTGTCCCGCCTAAATTGATTCCAACTAAGCCCCCAAGCGAGTCTCCGCCATTAATCATTCCTTGCGCATGAGACCCATTGATTCCACCACCCATATTCAAACCCACCAAACCACCCACGCCCTTACTCCCAGATTCTTGACCGACCGCATTAGACGAGTCAATTAATCCAACATTTTCACCCACCAAGCCACCAATATATTGTCCAGCACTAACGTTACCCGATGCATAAGAGTCACGCACCAAATTCGTATTATAGCCCACGAGGCCACCTACTTTTGTGCTGCCACTAACTGAATTTGTTCCCGTATGTTTGCATTGAAGAACGACGGAAGTATTTTGGCCAACAAGGCCACCGACAATGGAATCACCAGTTGCATAAGCTGTTGAGTAGCTTGAAATAATTGTATCCGTACTTAATCCAACAAGGCCACCAATTTGATAATTGCCCGAAGCTCCACCTGTCGAATAAGAATTTCGTATGAACGCAAAGCTATACCCCGCAAGGCCTCCGGCTCCGTTGGTGATCACCGTGGCTTGCCCTGTTGCATAAGAAGAATCCAGAGTCCCTTCCAGTAGACCAGCAAGACCGCCGGCATAGGATTTTGCTTTCGCATTTCCACTGGCATGGCTTTTTGAAATTGACCCATTAGGGGCGGCACCAACTAAACCACCCGCGTAACTTGAATCGGCAGATGCTTTTCCCGATGCCCACGAATTCAGGATCGTTCCGTCGTTGGCTCCCACTAATCCACCCACACTCCCA
>Ga0302293_10000269_pt1 | contig 29550 bp, 27 predicted proteins | sample III_Fen_N2_2_FD_198758 | JGI IMG/M metagenome (GOLD analysis project Ga0302293, IMG submission 198758) | Peat permafrost microbial communities from Stordalen Mire near Abisko, Sweden - III_Fen_N2_2 | ecosystem: Environmental > Terrestrial > Soil > Wetlands > Permafrost | place: Sweden: Abisko...
ACCAGAGGTGGCGGCGCGTAGCCATATCGAATTTATTAATCCAGTGATTAATCAAGCTTTGACCGACGCTCGGCTAACTTGGGACGACATTGACGCTATCGCGGTAACATACGCCCCTGGGCTTATCGGCTCATTACTGGTCGGCACTTTGGCCGCTCGAACGCTAGCGATTTTAAAAAATAAGCCGCTCTACCCTATTCACCACGTCGAAGCCCACGTTTACGCCAACTTCCTGAACGAAAGAGCACCCGAATTTCCGATGTTGGCCTTAATCGTATCCGGTGGACATAGTCAGTTGGTCCTATTTCACGACCACGGTAATTACGAGCTACTTGGCCAAACCCAGGATGACGCTATTGGTGAAGCTTTCGACAAGGTAGCCAAAATCATTGGCCTGCCCTATCCTGGCGGTCCGTCAATCGCGGGGGCCGCTCTTACTGGTGACCCGACAGCTTATAAACTGCCCAAAGCAAAACTTGATGGCAAATACGACTTTAGTTTTTCGGGTCTTAAGACAGCCACTTTGCGCGCCGTTCAGCACGAGGTGGGCGTTGACTTTACTTTTCCATCGCACGACCTTCCTGCGCGCTTAAATGACGTCCAGCGGGCAAACTTTGCCGCCAGCTTTCAACGAATCGCGGTCGAAACTCTGGTTGATACCGCCGAGCGAGCTTTTCGTGACTATAATCCTAAATCAGTTGTCATTGCTGGTGGTGTAGCCGCTAATCAAGAATTAAGACGCCTTTTGTCCGAACGTCTACCTCTTCAAATTGATTACGCGCCGATGAACCTCTGTACGGATAACGCCGCCATGATTGCTACGCTGGGCTATTATTACGCTCAGAAGAATCAGCCAATTAATCCAGATGACCTGGAAGTAGTACCGAGTCTGTCGATGACTAAAACTGCCTGTGCATAGGTATTAAGTGTTGTTATTTACGCAACGACTTTAATCTTTGAGCCGTTTTTCTCATTGCCGGTAAAGTCTTGTTCCAAAGTCCGTAAAATGGCGACAACGGCATATCAAAGGTTCCAGCGAGTTCGCTATCGTGATCTGTCCAACTACGCTTGAAATTTGAAACACCATCCTCAATTAAACCGCCAAAGTCATAACGACTCAGTCCCCACTCTTTTGTTTTGCGAATAGCATGCCACTTCAACGCGTAGTTTGCTCGTAGCTGCTTGCCGATATCATTCATGCCACCGTACAATTCGAAAGCCGTATCTGAACTAATAGCCAGCCACAAAAAGGCAATTGGCTGGTCGTCAACATAGGCGGCAAAAATTGGCGAATGGTCCCCCATCAGGTTGAAAACGTCAAAATAATACTGGTCAGCATGAACATTAAAGCTGGCTCGTTTGGAAGTCTCGTGGTACACCGCCAAACATTTTTCTAAATCATCTTTCGTACGCACCGATTTGATTGTAATAGCCTCGGCGGCCGATTTGCGAATATATTGACGAGTTTTTTTGACCATCGTAGCCAGCAGGTCGCTGTCGCTTTTTTCAAGGTCTAAAATAATTGTTTGTGATGGCAATATACTGTTGCTTGTCTTTTTCCACCCCTGATAAAGTGGAAATTCTTCGCTATCTGGTTCCAGCGACAACGCAACCGAGTGATGTTCGCGTTTAGCATATTGCGCAATGGCGCGCAGGAAATCTTCGCTACTAGACTGCTCCCCTACTGGACCACGAGGCACGTAAGAGATTGCCCGAAAAGGAAAGACTACTTTGCGAGTCAAAATTTGAGCGCCGGCGACGATTTTTTCATCGTCATAGGCCAACATTCGGTCAACAGTCCAACCATGAGCCGTCTTGACCTGTCCCCAACCCCAAAGCTGAAGAGGATGCCCTCCGTTGTCCAGAACGTAATCATCCCAAACCTCTTGTCTTGTGCAACGTTGTAACTCTATCATACCCCTATTATACACCGCTAAATATGTGGTATAATGATTATGAAAACAAACACGCGAAAAAGAGGAAACCTCTTTGTTTTCACGCGAAAACATTGTTAGGGTTGTGTCAATTTTTCACGTGAAAAGTAACCTAACAAAGAATTGATATTGATGAGACTCGCTAAAACCTACGAACCCAACCAATATGAACCTAACATCTACGCTATGTGGGAAGAAAAAGGCGCCTTTAACCCTAGTGGAGTAGGTGAGCCGTACAGTATCGTAATGCCACCGCCAAACGCTAACGGTAATCTGCATATCGGACATGCCTTAACTGTCGCGCTGGAAGATATTCTGGCCCGTTACCACCGCATGCAGGGCAAAGACGTTATTTATATACCTGGCGCCGACCATGCTGGTTTTGAAACCTGGGTTGTCTATGAAAAAGAGTTATCTAAAGAGGGGAGAAGTCGTTTTGACTTTTCTCGTGAGCAACTTTACAGCCAGGTCTGGAACTTCGTTGAAAAACAACGCGGGAATGTCGAATTACAACTACGCGCACTAGGTGTTAGTGCCAGCTGGAAAGACTTGGTCTTTACTCTGGATGAAAAAGTTATCACAACTGTTAATTCGACTTTCAAAAAACTATGGGACGAAGGTCTTATTTACAGAGGTGAGCGGATTGTTAACTACAGTACAAAATATCAAACCAGCTATGCCGATATCGAAGTTGACCACAAAGTAGAGAAGGGCACGCTGTGGCTAATCGCCTACCCAACCTACGACAAAATTGGCGAAATCGTCGTTGCTACCACCAGGCCAGAGACGATGTTTGGTGACACCGCCGTAGCCGTAAATCCTAATGACGAGCGTTACAAGCATCTAATCGGCACACGAGTTTTGTTGCCCTTAACAGATAGAGAAATCCCAATTATCGCTGATGATTATGTCGATTCAAGCTACGGAACCGGCGCTGTCAAGGTTACGCCGGCTCACGATCCAAACGATTTTGAAATTGGACAAAGGCACGACCTTGAGCGTATTCAAGTTATCGACTTTGACGGTACGATGATAAATGTACCCCATCAATTTATGGGACTGACCGCCGAAGAAGCCCGTAAGCGCACCCTAGCCGCGCTTGAAGCCGAAGAACTAATCAGGGGCAAGACAGTTATCGAACACACCGTAGGTTATGACTACAAAAGCGGTTTACCGATTCAACCTTTGATTAAAGACCAATGGTTTCTGAAGATTAAGCCCCTCGCTGATAGAGCCATCAAGGCTCTCGAAAACGATGAAATTCGCTTTTACCCAGAGACGCGCAAAAACGCGCTTATTCAGTATCTTAAAAATGTGCGTGACTGGAACTTGTCTCGACAGATACCTTGGGGCATTCCGATTCCAGCTTTCCAAAACGTCAATAACCCCGATGATTGGATTTTTGACGAGCGAGTTGACGAAAAAACTATTGTTGTCAGCGACACAACATATCGTCGCGAAGAAGATACCTTTGATACTTGGTTTAGCAGTGGTCAGTGGCCATTTATCACGACCGACTACATGACGGGCGGGGATTTATCGCGCTTTTATCCTACTAGTGTTCTAGAGACCGGCCACGATATCCTTTACGCCTGGATTAGCCGCATGATTATGCTGGGTCTTTACGTAACAGATAAGGTACCGTTCCATGATGTTTATTTGCACGGTATGGTTCTGGATGAAGCCGGCAAGAAAATGAGCAAAAGTAAAGGTAACGTTATTAATCCTATGGAAACAGTTGCCAGCTACGGTTCGGACGCTTTGCGCCTGGGTATCGTTGCCAGCCGTAGCGCTGGTCAAAATCAAGCATTTAGCACTGGTAATGTTATTGCTGGTCGTAACTTTGCGAATAAACTATGGAACATCGCGCGCTTTATCGAAGACAAGCTGGGCGACAGTTATCGTACAAATCCACCCGAACCAAAATCATTGGTTGACCACTGGATTATTCGCGAATTAAACAGCGCCAGCGCTGATATAGCACAACGGCTGGAAGGCTATCGCTTCGCCGAGGCAAGTGAAACTATGTATCACGCCGTTTGGGACAACGTCGCCGACTGGTTTATAGAGGCCAGCAAGCAACAAGACAACCCTGACCTACTGGCCTGGGTGCTAGATACCAGCCTAAAAATCGCTCATCCTTTTGCACCTTTTGTGACCGAGACAATCTGGCAGACTTTGGCATGGCACAACGACCTACTGATGACGACTCGTTGGCCTCAGCAGATGGCATATGACGATATCGCGGCGGCTGAGTTTAGTCAGTTGAAAGATTTAATTACCGAAATTCGTTTTGTTACCTCTGAGTTGCCCGGCAACGAGCGCTACCGCTTGCTGTATGAAAATGATTCACTGATAGCCGATAACGCCGTTTTGATTCAAAAGCTGGCTAAATTAAAAGATATCAGCAGAGTTGATCAGGCTCGCGGGTTGCGCCTACCGAACAGTGGTCGGGAAGCCTGGCTGGACGTATCCGACCAGACACTTTACGAACACCAAACCAATCTTGAGACTCGTCTGGCCGAAGCCCACGCCACGATTGCTAATTTTGAAGCCAGACTAGCCAATAAAAGCTACGTCGACAAGGCGCCCGCCAATCTGGTAGAAGATACCAAAAAGCAACTAGAAGCAAAACAGGCACTAGTAAAAGCGCTCGTTAATGAACTAGAAATCCTGAAATAGATTTAAACTGATGGCCAAGAATAAACGCTGCCGTAAGTGTTAGCGCTAGGCTTTTTCTGAACAACGTACTTGTTATCATCTTCATCGCGTGGTCGCATAGTTGGTTCGGCTGAATTAACAGATCCCACGCTGCGCGAAAAACTCACGCGTTCAGCATGAATATGAAGGTCGCTTAGCTTTAGGCTCGACTCATTTTCGTTATAACCAGAAATCATCGAAGGTACAGCCACAACCGAGATGGCATGGTCAATTCGACTGTCGTGTACTAGCACTCCGAACATCGCGGAGAAGGTAAGTAAGACTGGAAAGGGGTTTATTAGTAGTGGAAACATGTTTATTTTTTAAGTTTACAGTTATCAATATAGCATAAGCTTTGTTAATTGTCAACTCTGTGTCGTTTTAGTTATACTAAGTATCAACTGATCGTTTTGTTCGCGCTGAAGGTCCAGAAGTGCTTTTCCGCGAGATTTCAACGCAAGCCATAGGCCCACGATTTCTTCAAGCTCAACTCCGGCGCGGTAGACTCTGTCAGCTTCTCCGCGTTCTACCTTGCGGTAGGCTAGATAGTTGTGCAAAAAGCCATAACGAGCACCGCTGATTTTTGTGTTGCCGGAATAATCTTGAGCTATTTCTAAGCTTATTTCTTCCAAAAATTTATCAAGTTTGCCTGTTTTGTCTAATACTTCAAAGCAGCTAACTACATAGCTATCGCTAGAATCAGCATAAGAGCTACTGTCTCGTAGTTTACGAAGCGAGTTCTGAACCGCTAAGGCCGTGAACTTTTCAGCGCTTTCGGTCTCTTCGATTGTCCTATAGGAATCGGCCATCCTCAGAAAGCCTAGCGGACTGTCTTGACCGTACCTGTGCAAGTCGTCCAATTCTTTCTTGACGGCTTCTTTACCAACGGGCGCTTTATTATGAACCCGTACCATCTCTTCTTTGCCGATGACTGGAACAGCCCATTCAAATCCATATATGACTTCATCGCTACTAATGCGACCGACTTCTACAATACAAGGTGTCAGCGCAAAGGCTTCGGTGTCATCTGTAGGCGTGGCGACGACTAGTACTTCACCGTCTATCATGACAACCTCTCCCGGGACAAGTCGTGCGCCAAGTAAAAGCATGTCCTCAAACTCATTTATCCGTTTTATATCGCTGTTGGCTCGGATAATTTTATCGTAGCTCTTCAGCAGTTCGTCGCCAGATACGCCCGACTCTTTTAGCGCCAGAAGACTTGAAGAAAGCTGATCTCTGTCAGATTTTTCCAGCTCTGTGACTTCGGATTTTGCCCTAATATATGCCAACCTAAGGTTATGCTGTTCGTTCGTAGAATACGCCAGCTCTACTACCTGGGGCGAAAGCTTATCGTAATCGCCTAAAAACTCTTCTTTTTTATCCATGTCTACTCCCGCTAGTTATAACTAAATCCAACTATAAACACGTGGTGTCAAAAGGCAAGCATAAGTGATTACGGGGTTATTCGTGATGATAGGGATTACCGGTGGCAATTTCTTGAGCGCGGTAAAGCTGTTCAGTCAGCATCAAACGAACCAACTGATGCGGGAAGACAAGAGGGGACAGTGACCAGACAAAATTTGCCCGGGCGTGGACTGTATCGTCGACCCCATAAGCCCCACCGATAATCAGCGTAAATGGACGTGAAGACTCTAACTCATGCCTCAAAAGCGATGATAACCCTGGCGAATCAAGCATTTTACCCCGCTCGTCTAATAAAACGACGTAATCATTAGCGTTAAGCCGGTTTAAAATACGCTCAGACTCGTCCTGACGCGCTATAGCGCCTTCGCGAGCCGAATGTGGCAACAATACCCATTCGATATCATATGGGCGTTTTAGACGCTTCTGGTAGCGATTTATCCCCTCGGTCACCCAGGATTCGTGTTTTTTACCGATGACAATTATTTTTAGGCTCATGAAAGTCGTAGCTTTTCTGCAGTGCGCGCTAGCGCTTGGTGGTCTGGTTCTGCCGTCTCTCTGGCGGGATTGTGTATTTCAGAGGTGAAAGCAAATGGCTTCAGATGAAGATGGTTATGCGGTATGTCCGTACCCACGATATCCATACTTACGTACGGTTTACCCGACACATCACGATAATGACGAGCAATCTTCTTGGCGGTCGCCATGAGCTGCGCGTATTCTTCGTCGTTTAAATCCCACACAAACTGCGCCTGGGTCTTGTGCACAACAAGTGTATGCCCCTCGCAGGAGGGATGAATATCAAGAAACGCGAATGTGTACTCGTCTTCATAGATTTTGTGACAAGGTATTTCACCGTTGATAATTTTTGTAAAAATTGATGGTTGCTGCATAAGACTATTGTAGCAGAGGATTAAAGAGGGAGGGATTCGGTCGCGTTCCGCGACTAAGGGAGGGATATCGTCCGCAGAGCGGACTCCTCCACTCGCTTACGAAAAAATGTAAACACTTTTTCGTTTCACTCGCTACGCCGAACCCTCGATCGTTTCGACAAGTCGAAACCCGAGGATTCAAACCCCAGGCAAGATAAAAAACGACCAAATGGTCGTCTTTTATCTTGGCGGAGAGGGAGGGATTTGAACCCTCGATAGCTTGCGCCATACCGCTTTTCGAGAGCGGCCAGTTCAACCACTCCTGCACCTCTCCGTGCATGCACTAGTGTAGCAAACTAAGAGAACTCCGGAAAGAGAGGTTAAACGTACAGCTGACAGGATTTGGTCACGTTTCGCGACCCCGCGAGTCAGTCAAATGAGCACAGCTCATTTGTGACATCGCCTTGCGACCCGCAGACATGCGGTTCTCACCTCTGACCTTCTCCGAAGGCCAGCAGCGTTCAAATTCTAGGCAACTTTACCAATAAAATAAACCCATACGAAATGAGTTTATTTTATTGGTACACCCGACAGGATTTGAACCTGTGGCCTTCGGCTCCGCAAGCCGACGCTCTATCCAGCTGAGCTACGGGTGCATATAAACATGTCCACATACGTTTCCATATATGGACATGTTTTATTTTGTAACTAGAAGGTGCTTCCGGCGTTATAAAAAACGCAACGAACATCGGCTATTGTAACACGGTTATCCGTTAACAGGCAACAGAAATCAGTTATTAAAGACGAAGTCGTCGTACAATTACGTCAATCATGTCTAGTTTGAGAGTCTCCATTGGCAGTCGTGTGCCTAAGATATCTACGATTTTTTCACCAACTTCTTCAGGAAAATAGACCGATACGCCTGGCGCGAATCTTTTGACAGGAATCAACATAATAGAGTGGTGCTCGCCGTCGCGAATCAGCCCAAAAGCCTTAAAATCGGTTAGGTTGTAAAGTTTTTCGCCTATATAAAGTCCGTGCTTACCACTCAGTCCGTACTGGATTTCACGAGGTGGTCGGCGAATATAAACGATTATTGCCACGGCCATAACGATTACGAGCAACGAAAATGTCCAAGATTTCAACAAAAATACGTCAGTAGCGATTAGGCCCAGCACCACAAAAGCAAATGTGACAAACCATAAAGCGTTTTTTTCCAGATGAACGTACTCGCTGGCTACCCAGTTAACAGTATCGTCAGCCACCGATTTCAGGCGTTCGCTTGGACTAACTTCTCTAGGCTCCTCAGTAGTCACGACCTCATCTGGCTCGTCTTTTGGAGCATGTTCCCAGTAGTTATTTTGTTGTTCGGGATTCATAATATCAGTATAACATGAGGGTAATGGACGTAGGGGTTATAATTAGATAGCTATGCGCAATATCACTTCTTTTCAGCAAGCCAATCAAGCGCTTGATAAGTTTATCTCGGCCCCCAGCGGACCGCACCGTTACAATCTTGACGGCATGCGCCAGTTGATGAATTATCTAGACAATCCCCAGAATAAACTAAGAATCATTCACGTCGCGGGAACATCTGGAAAAACCTCAACCGCATATTTTATAGCATCGCTTTTGCAAAGCGCTGGCTATAGTACTGGGCTAACGGTTTCGCCTCACGTTGACCAAATTAATGAGCGTGCTCAAGTAAACCTGAAGTCTTTGAACGAGCGTGAGTATTGTAGTGAATTAAGACAGTTCCTAGAACTAATCGACAGCAGTAATTTACGACCAAATTATTTAGAGGTTTTAGTAGCGTTCGGTTTTTGGCTATTCAACAAAGTCGGGGTAGATTACGCTGTAATCGAAGTGGGTCTCGGTGGGCTAATTGATTGCACTAATGTTATAGATAGAACCGACAAGGTATGTGTAATTACTGATATTGGCCTAGATCATACCTCGATTTTAGGTAATACAATTAGCGAAATTGCGGGACAGAAGGCTGGTATTATTCAGCCAAAAAATGTAGCTTTTATGAATAAACAGTCTGGCGCGGCAATAGCCACCATCAAAAAAGGATGTCGCGTGGTTGATTCAACCTTACACATAAGCCCTGGGGTGCAGGTAGCATCTAATTTGCCGTTATTTCAAAAACGGAACCTTGGGCTGGCTATAGAGGCGGCTAGTTACGTTTTGATGCGCGATTCTGGTAAAAAATTATCTGAAGCGGTTATTAAAAAGGCGTCTAGTATATATATTCCAGCGCGCATGGAGATAGTTAGACACAAAAACAAGACCCTTATACTGGACGGCTCTCATAATTATCAAAAAATAACCGCTTTAGTAGAATCAGTTGCCGATAAGTTTCCAGATACAGACATGACTTTATTGGTATCTTTTGGGCTTAATAAACAATCCAGCGCCGCGAAAAGCATGAAAAAGCTAAGTACGCTTAGCACAAAAATAATTTTGACCAGTTTTGGCGACAGTCAGGCCGGTATCGGACCATCTATGGAGCCCGTTGAGATGGCAATTTTGGCAAAAAAAGCCAGGTTCAAGACTGTAATAGTCGAACCTAGGCCGGAATACGCTTTTAAAATGTTAGTTGAAGATGAGGCGCCAATCGGGCTTATTACTGGCTCGTTCTACTCTTTAAACAATTTCCGGCCGATTATTGCTAGGAGATAAAAGGAGGGGGAGATATCGGCCTCTGGCCTCCTCCGCTTGCGTGAAAAGAAAATACCTGCGGTGCTTTCTTTTCTGCGCTGTGCTTCGCCGAACTCGCCGCCAAATTGCTGCGCAATTTACGCGGGAGTTCGGATCTCCACCTGCAACCAATTTAAATAACGACCAAATCGGTCGTTATTTAAATTGGCGGAGGAGGGGAGATTCGAACTCCCGCTCCAGGTTTCCCCAGACTAATGATTTAGCAAACCATCCCCTTAAGCCACTTGGGTACCCCTCCGCATAGGGTAGAGTTACGTTTTCCACGTAGCTCTTGTGTGAATGCAAATCTTGGGGATGGTTTCCATCTCTTATTTGCGTTTCACGCAGAAGCCACTTGGGTAACCCTGCTCGTCGGAACACGCTAGAGAGCGTATAGGACTTTGCAATTGTAACATAACTAAGAGGTCAGGGCTAGATTCAGTAGATGATATTTGCTATAATTTAACTATAATGGCTTAGTAATAAGGAGTTGTGTGAAAATAAGTCTAAAAATCGGTTTCGGACTTGGCCTGGTCGCTTTGGCGATTGGCGCTTTTTTGTTTTTAAACGCGCCCGCGATTCACGCCACTAGCGCTATTCAAGAAGGTGTTAACGCCGCCCGCGGTAACGCTCAGCCGGCAAGCCTATTTGGCGTAGACGGTATATTTACGACGGTAACAAACACCCTACTGTTTGTTGTCGGCGTTTTAAGTGTTTTGATGATTATTATTGGCGGTTTGCGCTACGTGGTTTCGGGCGGAAATTCAGCGGCGGTGACTAGCGCCAAGAATACCATTTTGTACGCTCTTGTCGGCCTTATCGTGGCGTTTTTGGCGTACGCGGCTGTCAATTTTTTACTGAATACTCTTTCGTTGGATGGTATCGGCGGAACAAACGTATAGCTCGAGTTTAACACCTGCGCGACACGGAACTTCGTAGGCGTGACATAGGCTACAAAAAATTAGATGCGTGATTGCAATTTTTTTATTAAATCAAATGATGAAGCGCGGACTTTGACACTGCTTGGTAGAGTCAAAGTTACCAACGTGATAGCAAATAGTACCGCGAAGCCACACATGATTGACGGGATTGCTCTAGTGGTTGATGGGTCTATCATATTAAACGCTGTTGTTGGCACTATAAAAACCATATATCCAATAGCCATGCTGTATAGAGCCTTTTTGCGTTTTGGCGCTTGCCGAGCCCAGCGGATGGATAATAATGTGCCAACTAGCATCCAGCCGTAATAATAATAGCCATACAGCCACGATATACTGCTGTGCGTATAGAATACAGCATAGTTTGGATAACACGCCTGAGCGTCCATAGCGCCTTCGGCAAAAACGTAAAAGACCAAAAAAGCAGCACAACTGGCATAAGCCGCGCTAACCAAGGCGGGAGCTTTTTTGCCGGCTAGGGCGACGACCATATGAATTCCAAGGGCCGGTAACAGCGTGATTGAGGCGTAACCCAGGCGTGCCCATTCGATATTCGACCAGCCCATGCCACCACAAATCATGTACTCGGCCAACTGGAAGGTGCCGAGCGAAACCAAAATTACAAATGCCAGTCTGGTGATGGTTGTCATTTTGTAGCGCCAAATTGCGTAAAAGGCTAGACTAAACTCCAGCAAAAAGGTTGCAAGCATAACTGGTGGCGAAAAACAGTATAATTTGCCTTGGTATTTTTTGAACATTGTTAACAGTATAGACCAATTATTTTGCGCCGTACATTATGAGTTACAATAGTGACATGTCTAGCATCCGAATTATCGTAAAGAAGTTTATTCCGACGAAATTATTTAAATCGATTGAACCTTATGGACATCTGGTTGAGGCGGTCTTGGCGAACGTGCGCTATGGCTTTCCGTCCCGAAGCATGCATATTATTGGTGTGACCGGCACTAACGGCAAGACAACGACGTCTTTTATGATTCAAAAAATGCTTAGTCGGGCTGGTATAAAAACTGCCTTAATGACAACGGTAGCTTACGGTGTTGATGATAGCATCGTGCCACAAATCGCGCATATGACGACGGCTTCGGCGCCGCTTTTGCAAAAGAGACTGCGTGAATTTAAAAAACAGGGTGTCGAGTGGGTGGTACTAGAGACTACTAGTCACGCTTTGGCGCAACATCGCACGTGGGGTATTAATTATGAAATCGCAGTAATGACTAATATAACGCACGAACATTTGGATTATCACGGCACATTTGCTAAATACCTGGCGGCTAAATTACGCTTGTTTAAAATCGCGGCTCGTCATGGTAGGAAATTGGGTATCGTTAACGCCGATGACCCGAATGCCAAAAAATTTATGGCCGCGACACCAAAACACGTAACTTACGGTATCAAAAACGGCGACCTAATCGCTAAAGATGTGAAGTTAGAGTCCGACGGTTGTCGATATCGCGTCAAAATTGGCGATGATAGTTATGATATCCACTGCAATATTCCGGGCGAGTTTAATGTCTATAACAGTTTGGCCGCCGTGGCGGTTGGCCGCGAACTGGGACTAACGAAATTACAAATCGAGCAGGGGATTGAAAGTTTGGCGGGTGTTGAGGGTCGCATGACGGTCGTCGATGAAGGACAGCAATTTACGGTAATTGTTGATTTCGCGCATACTCCCGACTCGTTTGAACGGTTGCTGAAAGATTTGCGAAAAGCAACCAAGGGCAAGCTAGTGACGCTGTTTGGGTCTGCTGGGCGACGCGACGAAGCAAAGCGAGCAATTCAGGGCGAGATAGCCGCTAAATATAGTGATGAAGTTATTTTAACAGAGGAAGACGACCGCGATGTTGACGGTAATGAGATTTTGACGCAAATCGCTAGCGGCGCTAAAAAAGCCGGCAAAGTTGTCGACAAAAACTTGTTTTTGATACTCGATCGTGAAGAGGCGATTGGCTTTGCGATGACTCGGGCTAAAAATGCCAGTGATAGCGTCATTTTGCTGGGCAAAGGTCACGAAAAGACAATCGAACGTGCCGATGGCACATATCCGTGGAACGAAGTTGAAGTTGCTCAAATTGCTCTGCAGTCAAAGCGGAGTGTGGATTCTAAAAAACACAAATAGCTTTAAGCGGCTAGGTCGATAGCTTGAGTTAGGGCTAGTTGCTGCATTTTCATTTTGCTATCAGCTACCGTATAGACGTGAAGTTGGATTTTATCCTTGTCTGGTCGTCCAGGATGAAGCTGTCTGGGAGGGTCATCTATATCATTATCTTCACTTATAAAAAGCTCATCTTGAGCGTAAGGTATGCCCTCAATCATTCTTTTAAAGCGGTCAAGCCAAAATAACTGAGTACCTGGCCGGACTACCAAAGTCAGGTCTTTGCGCTTTATCAAAAGAACGCACAGTAAATCTATCAGTTCTGTGTCGAATTCCTCGCCCCATCTTTGATTGATGGGCTCAACGTAGGCATCATAAGCTCGCTTCATGTGCTCGTAAGCTTCGGTGCCGATGTAACCAGCAAGCTCGTCGGCTTTTGCGCCAATTATCGTCAGTTGTTCCAGCCGTTCGGCTATTTTACGAGCTTCGTAATCTTCGACATATTTGTTGTAGTCAAATTGAAAAGTGTCTGTTGGGATATCTGCGGCTTCAAAGTTTTCGGCAGAGACGGGTACACGGCTGTAGTCGGCTACGCTTTGGTCGCGTTCTATGGTCGCTGGTCTATCAAGTAATTCCGTCATTTTTATATCTGTTAAATCGTGCTTATGTCTTTATCATAAGCCAGTATATTTGTTCAGTCAATCGTTAGAGTTATGCAACGAATAAAGCCGCCACCCTTTGCCAGCTCGGTAATGTCCGAGTCTGGTGACCAGACAGTTAGTCCGTGGCGCGCAAGTTTGTCAGCGAGCTGTGGGGCCTGTCCGCCCATAATCACAACCTTGCCAGTCGAAACCAAATTTGTAGCAAAGGCCGATTTGGCTTCCTCTAACGAAACCTCAATTTTGTCTACGTCGGTAATGGCGGATAGTACGCTACGACTTTGGGTGTTAAAAGCTTCTGGACAGTAGGCGATAAGGCCTTTTTGATTACCACTTGGCGCTTTGATGACAGCCAGTGCCAAGTCGATATCATAAAAATAACCATCAGCCCATTCAGAGGCGGTGTTAATAACCGGCAAACCCTGTTCGTCTAATTGCGGGATGGTTTGTAATTGAACGCGGTCATAACCTAGCGTTTCGGCGGCAAATTTTTGGGCAGCGCCATCACTACGATAACCGTTGCCACAGAATAAATAATTGCCACATGCCAAAGCGTCGCCTTGACCGCTAAATTTCAGACCATCTGGCACATGGATAACTTTTTTACCTAAACCTATTAGGATTTTTTCGGCATAATCTTCTTCGTCTTTACGGGCATTTGGTAGGCGCGCTAGAACGGCTTTGTCATCTTTAACTAGCGCCCAGTTGGCAGTATAAACGCCATCTTGGCAGTCAGGTGGCGATAGAACTTTGGTAACTTTAATACCAGCCTTTACTAGCAAATCGGTAATCGCGGAATGCTCGCTTACTGCGGTCTTTAAATTAACAAATTGATTGTGATAGTAAGGATTTATTGGTTTATTGACGCTAAAATTGTTGGCATCGGACATGAGGACATGGTTATTAATCAGCGGCACTGGCTACTCCTTAACCTTAATAATATGAGTCGTGATGTTTGTAATAATGTAGGCGCTGAGCGACACGCTCACCAAGTTTAGACCAAATTGCGTAGCGGGCTGGCTGGATAATAAAGTCATAGCAGCCAATATAGTCAGTCACGGCTTTATTAAACGCTGTTTTAAATTGGCCGACGCCGTGATGTTGGTGGTTTGGGTCATTAATCTCATCGCTTGGTGGCGCGCCACAGAGGTCATGCAAAGTCGAACCCTCAGACTTTGCCCATTTAATGACGTGCCATTGTAGCAAATGACTGGCGCCGTAAACTGTCCGCTGACGCACGCTGGCGCCGTCTTTGTAGGTACTTTTTTTGCCCATAACCATGGCATAAGCTCCAGCCACTAGTTTGTCGTCAAAATAGGCAAAGAATAATTGTCCCATGCCAGCCGACTCAAAACGCTGCCAAAAAGTTTTAAAATACTCATAATCTCGAATCCCAAACTGACCTTCGGCGGTTTCACGTAGCAGTTTGTACATCGACTGGCAGTTTTTTTCGGTTGATTTAACCATCTTAACAACAACGCCGTCACGCTCGGCCCGACGAATAGCGTGTCGGCCCTTTTGAGGTAGGTTAGTCAGTATGTCATCGAGGCTTGGGCTGATATCAAGGGTGATAGTTGATGGGTTGGGGATAATTGGTCGAGTTTTTACTAGGCCGTGTCGTGATAGGGTAGGTTGCATCGAACGGTCCAGTTCGGGCTCGATTCTAATTGCAAAGACGCCACTTTTTCGCGCCAGTGACTGCAGTGCCTCGAGCACATCCATCAAATCTTTGACTGAATTGACTCCAGGTCCTTTTGGCAGATACCAAAATTTTCCCAGAAGCTTTGCGTCCTTTTCAAGAACGGTAATTGCGAGATTGTTAACAAAAACAAAGCGGGCTTTGTAGCCGCCAGTTTCTTTTTGCATAGCGAATTCGTAACTAGCAAAGACATTGCCACCGTCCGGGTTATCGACAATGTGCTTGTCCCAGGCAGAAATTTCTTCATTAGTCGCGAATCGTGCTGTCATTACAACTATTGTAACTCAAAAGACCAGTAAACCCTCCAGCCAGAGATATTTAACACTCGCTACCTATGGGTGCTAGCTTTATGTGTACAAATCGATTAAGCGATGATGAAATTCTGAAAGGCAAATAAAAATACCCGCATCGGAGCGGGTATTTTTATATAGGAGGGTTATTGTTTTGGCGCGGACAAGTAATCGATTTCTTTGATGATATCCAGCAAGGCTTGGGCGCGACGTGATTCGTCGGTGATAGCCTGGGCGGCGGCGTGAGCAGGCGCGATAAGAGCTTTATCATCGGTACTGCGAATAAGCAAAAGATAGGTGTCGAACTTTTCTTCAGGTTCGAGGTCTAACTTGTCGACTAGTGGACGTAGTTCGGTAAGAGCGTCCTTTTTGATATCTTCAAGGTCGCCTGAGCCAGCTGATGTTGGGGTAGGTAGCGAAGCGGTGACAGAAGATGTAGTATCGGCGGTTGGTAGGTCTGGTACGACGGGTTTTGCGGGTACGACTGGAGCGGTTGGTGTTGGCATGGTTACAGAAGGCGTTTCTTCAAATTGAAGAGCCTCGTCTGCTTGTTGGCTGACCCCTGCTAGAACCTTCGCAAGCTCTTGGTCATCACTAATTGGTTTCGTTGTCTGCGGTTCAATATCCATGCCCACCCCCGATATTATACTTATGCTTCTTTAATAAATACTGTATCATAGAGTTATATGGGTGAGCAATACTAGTAAAGGGTAACGATATGTTAGATGATGCAAATGTCATAGAAAATAGAGATCCGTCGAAAGCTCTAGAAGTTGCTGGCGCTGAGCCATCTCAGGCCGAGTTTGACGTTGATATTTGGAATGAAGATAATGACCATCGATCAATTCTAAATGTCGTTGTTGCCGGTATGGGTGGTTCGGCATTAGCGGCCATGTTAGTTAAAACGTGGCTGAAAGAACAAATAAAAATTCCGTTTGAAGTTTTACGCAGTTACGACATACCGGCTTATGTTGGTGAAAATACGCTCGTCATTGCTAGTAGCTATTCTGGAAATACCGAAGAGACCTTGAGCGCACTAGAGCAAGCCGAGGGTAAAGGCGCGCAAATTGGAATTATTGCTGATGGCGGCCAACTAATTGATACGGCGAGTGGTTATAGAATCGCGCACGTCGTCTTGCCAGCAGATTTACAGCCACGCATGGCGGTTATTTATAATCTACGCGCTTTGGTTGGGCTACTGGCTAATTTTGAAGTTGTTGGACGCGACAAATTGGACGAGATTAAGGCTCTGTCCGGGTGGCTGAAATTTGAAAGTGCCAGTTGGCACGCCGATGTGCCGACAGAAAAAAACTATGCTAAACAACTTGCCCTAGAGGCGGTTGGTAAAACGCCAGTTTTTTACGGTGGCACGCTGACGGCGCCAGTTGCTTATAAATGGAAGATTAGCTGGAACGAGAACGCTAAAAATGTCGCTTTTTGGAACGAATATCCAGAATTTAACCATAACGAATTTTTAGGCTGGACTTCGCATCCAATCGAAAAGCCGTTCGCGATTTTTGATTTGGTCAGTAGTTTTGAACATCCACAGATTTTAAAGCGGTTCAAAATATCTGACCGCTTACTAAGTGGTAAACGCCCGAAAGCAAATGTCGTTAATTTGGCTGGCGACAGTGTGATTGGTCAGATGTTGTGGGGCAGTATTTTGGCGGATTTTGTTAGTATTTATGTGGCGATTTTGAATAACGTTGACCCAACGCCAGTGTATTTAATTGAAAAACTAAAACAAGAATTGGCTTAGTTATATTCGCGTAATGAGTCGATAGGGTCTTTGCGCGCGGCTCGAACGGCGGGATAGATGCCAAAAATTGTTCCCATAACAAGCGAGATAAATAAGGCGGTTGCCGCTATTTGCCAAGTGATAACAGGGTCAAATGTTAGAAAGTGGCTGATTGTAAAGGCCGCCACATAGCCCAACAGGTAACCAGCGACGCCACCACCCAGACCTATAGCAAGCGATTCAATAATAAACTGCGAAGCGATGTCGGAATTATTGGCGCCCAGTGCCTTTCGAATACCAATTTCGCGGGTTCGCTCGGCTACGTTAACCAGCATAATATTCATAATACCGATGCCGCCGACCAGCAGAGAAATAGCCGCCACCGCTGTAGTCGCGCCGGCAATCGCAAAAAACAACTGGCTAGTTGGTTGCGAGATTTCGTCGCCACTTAGGACCGAAAAATCATTCTCGCTCTTGTGACTAATTAATAGCGCCTTGTTAATATCGATAATTGCTTGAGATAGATTGGCGACCGAGTCGCTGCGAATATCGATTTGCTGTATTTGCGGTGTGGCTTGACCAAGATTCTTGGCGCTGCTGGTATTAATAATAGCGGCGTTATCAAAATCAACTTGATTGTAGTTAATTGGGTTATTCATTTGTCTTAGAACGCCAATAACTGTAAATTTTTGGTCGCGTACGGTCAAAACTTTGCCAATTGACTGCTCGGTACCAAAAGCATTAATGGACAACTGCATGCCGATGACAGCCGTGTTGGGATTAACGTTGGCGTCCAAAAATTGACCATCGCTTAGGGCTAGATTGCTGATAGACGCAAACTCGGGAGTAGTGGCTAAAACGACGCTATCTTTTACGGAAACATCATTTGCTTTAATGACGCTACCTATAATCATAATTGGCGCTGCTTGCTCGACATGAGCGATGGACCTAACTATTCCCAGGTCATATTCGGTAAGACTACTCGCCGAGAACTGAGGTTCGGATTTGATGTTGGTCAAATTTGTTAATTTTTCATTTTGACTAGAGGAGCCGGGCCGGATAACGGCGATATTGCCACCTAGCGCGTCAACTTGGTCGCCGACAACTTTGCTGGCGCCAGCGCTTAGCGCCAGGATTATCACAATAGTGGCGACTCCGATGGCGACGCCAAGCATAGTTAATGAACTGCGGGTTCGGTTGCTTCGAAGTGACTGCCGAGCGTTTTCGACGTGATTAATTAATAGAAAACGCATTATTTTTTGCTCCTTTTGACGGTTTTTTTGGTTTTTTTAGCTTTTGACTGTCGTTTTGACTGGCGCTTTCTGTGCTTTTTGACAGCCATTGGCTCGTCAAAATTCTGCTCCTCTGTCTGGCTGTCGATACCCTTAGTATCACTGTCAATCCGGCCGTCAAGCATTGTAATTACGCGGCTGGCATAGCTGGTTAGTCTGGGGTTATGAGTCACCATAATAATTGTATTGCCACGTTTATGTAGGTCAGACAGCTCTTCCATAATGATATGGCTGGAGCGCGAGTCCAGGTTGCCAGTTGGTTCGTCGGCGAGAATAATTGACGGCTGGTTAACTAGGGCCCTTGCGATGGCGACGCGCTGGGTTTGGCCACCCGATAGCTGATGGGGCATGTAATATTCGCGTTCTCCAAGGTAAAAATTATGCAACATCTCGCTGGCCAGAACTAATCTTTTGGTGTGACTCGTACCGTTATATATCAACGGTAGGGCAACATTATCAATCACGTTTAGGCGCGGTATTAAATTAAAGCTTTGAAAAATAAAACCAATTTGTCGGCTTCTAATTAAAGCTTGGCGACGGGCGCTAATTGTGCCAACTTCTTTACCTTCCAGGTTATATTCGCCATCAGTTGAGCTGTCTAATAGACCAAGAATATTTAGTAGGGTAGTCTTGCCGCAGCCGCTGGGGCCCATGACGGCGATAAACTCACCGCTATTAATGACCAGATTAATGCCGTCTAGCGCGTAATGTTCGGCGTCACCAATGCCAAACCGCTTTTTTAGGTCGCGAAGCTCAATTACCGGTGGCTGTTTTGGCGTTTTGCTCATTACTTATTATTATGAGAGCATCAGTGACATCCAGCAACAGTAATCGTAACGTGATTTATACAACCCTTATACTCTTGGCTGATATAATAATAAGCACTGGAGAGGTCGCCTAGTGGTCTATGGCGCCGCCTTGGAAAGGCGGTTTGTTCGCAAGAGCATCGAGGGTTCAAATCCCTCTCTCTCCGCCAAAATAAGTAAATCAGGCCTTTAGTCTGGTTTATTTATTTTGGAAGTAGTAAGCATTTGAACCCGATAGGGTGAGGACTGCCACAGACGGCAGTCCGCAAGGAAACCCTGTGCTACTAAAAAATATAGTCAAACTAAACCCATTTACTTTAAGTATCCGCTAAAGAGCAAGGACTAAGTAGTAAAGCCATACTTGACAATTCATGTCGCTTATGATAATATGAATTTATACAACTAAATTAAAACAAAAAAACATGAATAACACATTTGAATCACAATTATCACCCGAAGATATTGAAAAACTGCGTAATCTGGCGTCTATTTCGAAACCGACGGAACGACAGATTGATTCATTACCTGAGCCCGCAGCCGAGCAGTTAACAGATGTTGACTTGTCGGGGTTAGACGAGCGATGGGAAAGCAAGCCGACAGCCATTGAATATGCCAAGACCGCCTCGGTTAAAATAGCCGCCCCCGTAAGGACGAATAGATATACCCCAGGAAGTGATGGTTCTATAGAGTGGTCTATCCAGTCGGGCGACGAATCCTACGACTTACATGATATTTCCGAAGTTTTTTACGCCCTGCTTGAATCGGCTCGTGAGTCGGAACGGGTCGCACAAGAACCGTCACGCCGACATGTTGCATTACCTGAAAGCGAGATAGTAAAGCTAATACAAACAAGACACAGCTCATCGTCTGATAACGACAGACTTGAGAGACTGAAGCGAGCCGAACAGGCCTTAAAGGCTCGTCGTCGTTTGTATAATCCTTTTACTCAAAAACTTAAGAGCGCAATTGAAAAATCTGCACCTAATAATATTCCAGTTGTCGTTTACGAAAATGGCATGAAACTGATTGCTCCTGAAGTTGTGCGGAGTTTGACGCGTCAGTGGGCGCAACACGTAGGGCTTTCTGTTCCAGACAATGACCGTCTTGAAAGACATATAACTCTTCCTATCGTGGTTGAGCGTCCAGATTTTGAGAAAACAGAACTCAAAGATGGCGAAACTTTCGTTCGAGTAGCCGAAGGGGAAGAATGGACAGAAATTGGCCTTTGGAAAAGATCGAAACATGGTCCCGCCAAATATAGTATCAATTATACGTACAGTACTGATCCCGATAAGATGCAGGGTAAGGTGCTTCGAGTGTCAGAATGGGAAGTTATTTCTGATCAGCGTGCTCGAGAAGAAGCAGAGAAGGCTGAAACTGAAGAGGCTAAAGAGTTAAGTCGTTCCCAAATTGTGTCAACAAAGTTCGATTCCAAAGAAGTGATAGTAGGATTTGATGAGCGGGGAAGAGCATATGTTCCCACCGAATCTTTTAGAGACGTGAGTGAACCTGTTCCTGTAGAAATCGCCGAACCGGTTGGCTTAGAAAAAACACAATATATCGACGGTGAGATACTTAAACCTGGCGTAGCAGAATTTATCATTGAAGCAATTAGTAGCGATAAATCAGCACATGAAATCTCAAGCGAAACAGGGCTAGACCAATCGCGTATCGAACATTTAATTGAACTTCGAAATTCATGGGGCGGCGCCTATCTAGCCGAATGTAAGATTGAAAACGTGACGCGTAAACACCCTTATGTTGTATGTGTTCTACCTGAACAAGTAGAAGGAAGTGTCCTTGAACATGCCGTCGCTGAAAATGCTGAATACGGTAACGCTGTGTTCGTTGTACGGGCTGAGCAAGGCGACTGGAAAGAGGTTCTACTTGATAAGACTAAGCGCCAGGCGGTTGATTTGGGCGCGAAACGAGTTCCTCACCAGGGTGACTGGCGTGATCGTGTGCTTGATGTCCTGACCGAATCTTAAACTTGATTCCATTGTAATATCTTGTTTCGCCGTGTACCGCTCGATTTAAAAATAAAATGTTTTTAGGGGCCTTTTTATACGGTAGGCCCCTGAACCGTGCCTGCTTAAGGGCAGGTGCCTATGTTAGGAGGAGTGACCTAGCAGCTGAACCCGTCCAGGAGCTTGCGATGGCATTGAGCGCAGATGGGCGTGTTGCTTATCGAGGACCTCCGGTAGTAGGTTTTGTGCTGGCCCTTTTCCAACCTGCTCTCTGTCATGGCCGGCCTACTGCCGCAGATTGCGCAGCCTTCGATGACTGCCTCTTTGTGCCGTCGTCCATCCGGCTCGATGATAGTCCTGGTGGGGAGTGGGGTCCTGAATATTTTCAGTACCTTCTCCCGTCTGAGTTGCTCGATTTCAGCTTCCCGCATCTTGATGCGCCGATCTTTCTTGCTGGTCGTGTCCAGCGGCGTGCCCATAGAGACCAGCGTGCGTGCAATCCAACTGGGTCCGTCGGGTTGGGGTGTGCTGCTGTTGTGAGTAGTCACAACACTCCTTTGTCGAGGTGCGCGCTAAACATTATGTTTTGCGCTATTACAACTTTACAACATATGCAAAATATTGTAAGATAATATATAGTTGACTCAATATTGTATTGACAAAACTTGTAATATAAGATAGAATAATTGCATAGTGCATCATATTCAATACAAAATACTTGTCCAACTTATGTCAGCTCCCACAAGACGTTTTTCGGAGCTTCGACCCGAAGGGGTCGAGAGTAATCTGTTTCAGTATCATTTGAAGCACACGATTAAAGAAGGCTATGTTGAAAAAGTGCCAGGTGGCTATGCCTTGTCGCCGAAAGGCTTGTATTTTGCCGATCGACATAGTTCGCAACTGCGCGATATTAGGGAACAACCGAAGATCATAACTGTGTTGGTTATTAAAAATCATGAAGGCAAAGTGCTACTACAGAAAAAGCAGCGCCAGCCGTTTGTAGGCAGTTATCATTTGCCAGCGGGCAAAATTCACGAAAAAGAGTCGCTAATCGATGCCGCTAAGCGGGAATTGTTTGAAAAGACTGGTATTAATGACATAGAACTAATATATGCAGCTTCGGCGCATGCCCGAATCTATATGGCGGGTGAATTAATATCTGACTATATTGGTTTTGTTTTTACTGGTAGCTTGAATAAAGACAGGCCTGAAAACGCCATCTGGTACAAAGAGCATAGCGGTAAGCTAGACCTGGCTCCAAGTGTCGCCGAGCTACTGCGACTGTCCGACGCCAAGGACGACGAGCCAGAAGAGATTGTAATAGATTTACAGTAAAGCCAAGTTCGGCGTAGCGAATAGAGTGAAACAGTGTTTACATTTTTTCAAGAACGAGCGGAGGAGGCTTTAGCCGATATCCTGTTCTCTCCGTCAAACTATTGACATTAAACCTGCTAACTTGTATAATATATGGTATATGCCGAAAGGACGTCAACGTAGACCAGATATTCCCCGTCCAGGCTTCAGAGAAGCTCTAACTTATAATGGTCGTAATCCTGTTGATGTCATTTTGCCCGTCTATGAAGAATTTTACGAAAAACTATACCACGACGATCTAACTGGTCTTTGGAACCGAAGTGGTTTTGAAGCAAGCCTTAAACAGCTAAAGGACGAAAGGTCTCTAGACGAACCTGAGGAGTTTTTGGCGATTGGTATTTTGGATGTCGACAGATTCAAAGAAGTAAACGATACGTACGGACATGACGTGGGCGATAAGGTTTTGCAAGCAATAGCTGGTATTGTTTCTACATGTTTACGTGAAGGCGACCTTATAGCTCGCTGGGGTGGGGATGAGTTTGCCGTCGCGTTACGGCTTCACGGTAATTTAGATAATAAGACACACGCCGACATAGCCAAAGAGCTTGACTCAAAGATAAAAAGCCGACTTCAAGAAGCTATCGCGAAAATCGACAACGAGCCCTTAAAATTGGTTGGTATATCGTTAGGCGTGGAAATTTGTGGACTGTCTGAAATCAAGTATTCAACTGGCATCAACGATATTATAGATACGGCCGATTATAGAATGTACCAGAATAAACACGAAAACGATGAACCTTTGGTTGGTATGACTGTCAAAAAGGCCGGTAGTACAGCCTTGAATTTATCGAGACGTCGCTCAGACAAGATTCCGACAAATCCGGATTCTGATACAAGTGACTAAACGCTACATGTAGCGTTGTAAATAAAAAACAGCACACCATAGGTGTAAAATGACATATATCACGTTTGTGGTTAAAAATACATTCAAAAAGGCTTGAATATCCATATATAGGGGCGTATAGTTCATCCTAGACACTACATATACAGTGGTTTAAATAAAACAGACACGATGCAAGAGGAAGACCTGACCGCACCGACGGTATTTTTCTTGCGTCCATTAATTTAGGGGACATGACAGACAATGGACGGAATACACGTAGTAAAACGAGACGGACGACGCGAGCCGTTTGACGCTAACAAGATTAACTTGGCGCTTGTTAAGGCTAGTGAAGGTCTGCCTGACCAAATTAGTAAGGTTGTTCAAGTCGCGACTGAACTTCAACTAACATTATTTGACGGTATTACTAGTGAGCAGCTTGATGAGGCGGTTATTCAGACCGCTCTTCAAAATGTCAAAGACGATCCCGATTTTGACATCATCGCAGCGAGGTTGCTGCTCAAAAATATCTACAAAAATATCCTTGGTGATTATTCGGACGAGGCTAGTCTGAAGAAATTGCACGAAGAAAAATTCGCCGAATACCTGAAACATGGACTAAAGGACGGCTTGTTGGACGAGCGCATGAACGGTAAATTATTTGATTTGAAAAAACTAGCTAGCGCGCTTGACCCAAATCGCGACAACCTTAGTAAGTATTTGGGCGTTGTTACCAATAAGAATCGTTATGCCCTGCGTAAACAAAGTGGTGAACCAATTGAGGTACCGCAATATACGCATATGAGAATTGCGATGGGGCTCAGCTTTAACGCTGAGAATCCGACCGAGTGCGCTTTGGACTTTTACGAACACATGAGTAAATTGGAGTATGTTCCCGGTGGTTCGACCCGAGTTAACGCTGGCGGATCGTTTCCGCAGCTATCTAACTGTTTTTTGATTGAGGTTCAAGATGATATGGAATCGATTGCCAAAGGCGTACGCGATGTGATGTGGATTGCCAAGGGCACCGGTGGTATCGGTATCAGTATGAACAAACTGCGCGCTGCTGGTAGCCCAGTCAAAACGACCAACACCGAGTCAACTGGTCCGATTCCGTTCATGAAAATGATTGATACGGCGCTGTTTGCTGTTAGCCGAAAAGGTAAAAAAGCTGGCGCGGCCGCGCTTTATATGGAAAACTGGCATTTGAACTTCCCGCAGTTTTTGGACCTAAAGCAAAACTCGGGCGACCCGTATCTGCGGACGCGTTTAGCTAATACGGCTGTATTTATGAGCGACGAATTTATGAAACGAGTTCAAGCTGACGAGGACTGGTATTTGTTTGACCCAGCAGAGGTCGAAGATTTGCCAGAACTGTATGGCGCTGAGTTTAGCGCGCGTTACAAACAGTATACGGCAATGGCTGAACGTGGCGAGATGCGCGAATTTATTAAAACAAAGGCCCGTGAACAATTCCGCCAGATTCTTATCACTTTGCAGGCAACTAGCCATCCGTGGCTAACCTGGAAGGACACGATTAACGTCCGGGCGCTTAATAATAACACCAGTACGATTCATCTTTCGAACCTTTGTACCGAAATTACTTTGCCACAGGATAAGGACAATACGGCGGTTTGTAATCTGGTAAGTATTAATTTGGCCGCGCACCTAAAAACTGATAAAACTTGGGACTGGGACCGCCTGGCCGATAGCACGCGCAGTGCTATTCGCCAGCTCGATAATTTGGTTGATATCACCAATACGCCAGTTCCTGAAGCGATGAATAGCAACAAGCTGAACCGTGCTTTGGGACTGGGCATTATGGGCTTTACCGATGTTATCGAAAAGCTGGGACACAGTTATGAATCGGAAGGTGCCTATGACCTGATGGACCAACTGACAGAGTTTATTAGCTACAACGCTATCGACGAATCAACGATTTTAGCAAAAAAATTTGGTTCATATCCAACATTTAAGGGCAGCGGTTGGAGCAAGGGGATACTGCCATTTGATACGCTTGACCAATTGGCCAAAGACCGCAAAGTAAAAGTTGAAGTAACCAGAGTTTCGCGCCTAGACTGGGAAAAACTACGTCTTAAAGTTAAAAAAGGTATGCGCAACGCCACACTGATGGCTATCGCGCCAACGGCGAATATCGCTCATATTGCTGGTACGACGCCAGGCCTTGACCCTCAGTTCGCGCAAATTTTTAGCCGCGCGACACTCAACGGCAAGTTCCTAGAAGTTAATGTTAATTTAGTTAATGACCTCAAGGCGCTGGGGCTTTGGGAAGAGGTTAAGGATGATTTATTGCGCCTACAAGGTGATGTTCAGCAAATTGATGTCATTCCACAGCGTATAAAAGATGTATACAAAACCAGCTTCCAACTAAGTCCGTATTCGTTTATTGAGGTTGCAGCCCGGGCTCAGAAATGGGTCGACCAATCGATTAGTCGCAATATGTATCTTGAGACACGCGATATCAATGAGATGGTCGATATTTATTCGACAGCCTGGAAACGTGGACTAAAGACGACCTATTATCTGCACGTAAAACCACGACATTCCGCCGAGCAAAGCACCGTCAAGGTTAATAAAGCCGAGACTAGCGCTGGCCCGCGTAAAGCAGGATTTGGGTTTGCAAAGCTGGGGGCGTAGTATGAGTTCATGATTAATATCAAATTAAATAAAAAATAATTTAGGGGAGTAGGGGAATGAACGCAGCATCAATTATCAGCGACGAAATGACACTTGAAGAAAAGTTAGCAGCTATCGACCAGGCTATGGCCGAAATGCAGACTCAAGCTAACGCCGAGGCGGAATCTCGCGGCGAAAGTGCCGTACCGCTTGATCCAGCTGATTTAACTATGTGTGAGGGGTGCCAGTAGATGAAAGGCGAGACTTTAGACACGCTTGATTTTACGTTTGAGATTACGGACGACTATAAAAGGGCTCGTTTGCTGGAAGATAGAATGCGCGCTATCGAAGAACAATTACGAGATACCGACGACAAAGATTTGCGCCTAGCTCTAATCGATGATTATGTTCAATTGTGGGGTAATCACAACGACCTGACAGGCAGGTTCGACGTTGTCGACCGTGGCTTGAATACAACATACCTGCCGAGCCAAGAAACGGTTGATTTAGTTACGGCCGCTGGTAGCGAATCATAATTTTTTAAGGGGGTTAAGATGGGAATTTTAGGAACTGGTATACAGGACGGACTATTACTCAAACCGGTGCACTATAAATGGGCGATGGATTTATACGATCAGGCCGTAGCTAACACTTGGTTTCCAAATGAAATTCAGTTGGGCCAAGATTTGTCCGACTGGAAAAAAATGAGCGAAGAAGAACGCCACGCCATCACCTTTTTAATGAGCTATTTTAACCCGAATGAACTTTTGGTCAACAAGGCGCTCGCTTTTGGGGTTTATCCATACGTTAACGCCGCGGAATGCCACCTATATTTAGCAAAGCAAATGTGGGAAGAGGCTAATCATTGCATGAGTTTTGAGTACGTACTGGAGACTTTTCCGATTGACCGTGACCAGGCTTATGCGGCTCATGTTGAAACGCCGTCAATGGCGCGAAAAGAAGAGTTTGAGACCAAATTTATTAAGCGCATGACCGAAGAAACGCTTGATATCACGACCACTGACGGTAAAAAAGATTTTGTCCGTAACCTGATTGCCTACAATGTTATTTTAGAGGGTATCTGGTTTTACAGTGGATTCATGGTAGCCTTGTCGTTCCGTCAGCGTAATCTGCTACGTAATTTTGGTTCGCTGATTGACTGGGTGGTTCGCGATGAAAGTCTGCACCTAAAGTTTGGCATCAACTTGATACTAACCGTCCTAGAAGAAAATGAGGACCTACAGACCGAGGAATTCGCGACCGAAATCAAACAAATGATTTTGGATGGCGTCGAAATGGAAGAAGAATACAATCGCGATTTACTACCAAATGGTATTTTGGGACTGAATAGCGACTATATTAATCAATACGTAAAATATCTAGCCGACCGCCGCTTGGAAGAGTTAGGTTTTGAGGCGCACTACAAGGTTTCTAACCCCGCCAAATGGATGGCGACCGCAAATGATACCTTGCAACTGGTCAACTTTTTCGAAAGTACTAACACTAGCTACGAAGTCAATTCTGGTGGTTCCAAAAAAGACGAACAATAAATTTATACATCACGGTCACGCCGTGAGTCGAGGCCTGGTGTATACTGATTACAGATGAAAACAAAGATATTAATTTTTGGTATAACTGGTGATTTATCAAGGCGCAAACTATTGCCAGCGTTACGCGATATTATGGCCAACGAGAGTTTTGATGGTTCGATTGTCGGCGTATCGCGGCGCGAAGTCGATGTACAGGCCCTACTAATAGAATCTCTAGGTAATGCCGACTTGGCGGGGCGAACCAGTGTCTTTACTATGAATTTAGCCGTCGCCGATGACTACTTAAAATTAAAAAACTATCTTGACTTACAGAACGGTGAACAGTTGCTGGCTTATCTGGCTGTGCCGCCAAATTCAGCTACGCAAATTGCTGAACTTATGGGGCAGGCTGGCCTGAATACGTCTAGCGTTAAATTGCTGTTTGAAAAACCTTTTGGGTTGGACCTTGCCAGCGCGCAGACGATGATAGATGAGACGAGGCGTTATTTTAATGAAGACCAAATTTATCGGATTGACCACTACATGGCCAAGGACGTGGCCGCTGAAATTATCAGACTGCGTTCTGACGCTCAAAATCACCACCATCACTGGAGTAACCAATCGGTTGCTTCAATTGAAGTTTTCGCGCTGGAGGAAATTGGCGTAGGTGATAGGGCGACTTTTTATGAACAAACTGGGGCTTTGCGCGACGTTATTCAGGGACATTTGATGCAACTTTTAGCGCTAGTCCTGATGGATTTTAGTGGTGGCGTTGATGATAGTAATTTGCCAGAGTATCGCCTGAACGCACTCGAAAAACTAAATCCTGCCGAGCCAGCGCTCGCCGTCAGGGCGCAGTATGATGGCTATAGCCAGGAAGTTGGTAATGTTGGCAGTCAAACCGAGACGTTCGCCAAAGTTGTGTTAGCGAGTGACGATGAGCGCTGGCGTGGCGTGGATATTACATTGGCGACTGGTAAAAAGCTCGCCCAAAAACGAACGGCAATTTTGATAAAGTACAAAGATGGCTCCCAGGATACATTTGAAGAATCGTCAAATGGCGGCGTCCAAAGAAACTCGTACGAAAAGGTATTATTATCGGCGATTCGGTCTGAAAAAGGGATATTTACATCTAGTCAAGAAGTTCTTAGAACCTGGGCGATACTGGAAAATGTTCAAAATACCTGGAGCTATGATAATAGTCCACTTGATATTTACCGGGCAGGCGAAGATTTGTTCAACAACCCCTACAAATAGCGTAGTGACAATAACACAACATCCTACATATAGCGTTATGGTTCAGGTCGGTGCTATAATGAAACCCCATGGAAGAGAAACACTGACATGGGGCCAAAACAGAAATATATATTTGTAACTGGAGGTGTACTCTCGGGGGTAGGAAAGGGCATTACTGCTGCTAGTATGGGCGCTGTCCTGCAGGCAAAAGGTAGTGTCGTTTCAATTCAAAAATGTGACCCGTATCTGAATGTGGATGCGGGTTTACTTAATCCGGCTGAACATGGCGAATGTTTTGTGACTCGTGATGGCGCCGAAACTGACCTTGATTTGGGTCACTATGAACGATTTTTAGACATCGAACTAACTCAAAAGAACGCTACGCTGGCTGGTAAGTTACTAAGTCAGCTAATTTTGGATGAACGCGCCGGCAAGTTTGGTGGCAAGACGGTTCAATTGGTGCCACATTTAACGCACGCTATTCAAGACGCGATTCAGTCGGCAAGTGGTGAATCGGATGTCCATATCGTTGAGATTGGCGGAACGGTCGGTGACTATGAAGGTTTAAGCTTTGTTGAGGCGATTCGTGAATTTGCCGGACGCGTTGGTCGCGAAAACTGCCTGTACGTGCATGTGGTTTACGTACCGTTTATTGGTACCAGCAAGGAGTTTAAGACTAAACCAGCTCAGAATGCCCTAAACGATTTGCGTGGCTTTGGAATCGTGCCAGACTGCGTGGTGGTACGAACCGACAGCCCAGCGCCCGAAAGCGTAGCGCGTAAAATCGCTCTATTTGGTGGCGTTAATGAGTGCGCCGTGGT
>Ga0302293_10000271_pt1 | contig 29512 bp, 16 predicted proteins | sample III_Fen_N2_2_FD_198758 | JGI IMG/M metagenome (GOLD analysis project Ga0302293, IMG submission 198758) | Peat permafrost microbial communities from Stordalen Mire near Abisko, Sweden - III_Fen_N2_2 | ecosystem: Environmental > Terrestrial > Soil > Wetlands > Permafrost | place: Sweden: Abisko...
TGAGTATGACGCACTGCGGCTGGGATAACGAGGAATACTGCTGTGATACACTTTATTCGGTTACGGGTGAGGGCGGTAAACTCTGGCTGATTCTGCGCGAGCAGGGCAATCGAAAGCTGATCGCGCTTATCAACCTCTGCGGAGACGATTCTTCCAACTGGAACGCTGGTAGAAATGCGCCGGAAACATTGACCAACGTGACGCTGCATGTGCAAGTGTTTGCGCCGCCTGTAAAAGTCTGGACTGCCTCGCCGGATCGAAACATGGGGGCTACTGAGCCGGCAAGTTATTCGCAAGAGCTGGGGGCGCGCGCGGATATTCTCACAATCCGCTTGCCGCGCATCGAGCGCTTTGCTATCCTGTATCTGGAAACGGAGGATCAGGCATGAAGCAAGCATGGTGGAAAGAGCGGGTGTTTTACCAAATCTACCCGCGCAGTTTTCTGGATACAAACTCGGATGGCATTGGCGATCTCCGAGGAATTATCGAAAAGCTCGATTATCTCAAGGCGCTTGGCATCGGGGCTATCTGGCTCTGCCCGGTCTATGACTCGCCAAACGACGACAACGGCTATGACATTCGCGACTATGAGAAGATCATGGCGGAGTTTGGCACGATGGCGGACTTTGACGAACTGCTTAGCGGCCTGCACGCGCGGGACATCAAGCTCGTGATGGATCTTGTGGTCAACCATAGTTCGGACGAGCACGCTTGGTTTAGCGAATCGCGCAAATCCAAAGACAATTCGCTTCATGACTACTATATCTGGCGCGATGGCAAGGATGGCGGTACACCGAACAACTGGGCCTCTTTTTTTGTCCCATCCGCATGGAAACAAGATGAAACGACGGGGCAGTATTACCTGCATCTGTTCTCTGAAAAGCAACCTGACTTGAACTGGGAGAATCCTGCTCTACGGCAGGAGATCTATGCCATGGTCAACCGCTGGTTCGACCGGGGCGTAGATGGATTTCGCATGGACGTGATCAACTGCATCGCCAAGGACGAGGGACTGCCGGATGGAAGCGGCGCGCCAAACGCGGCGGGCTATACGCTCGCGGTGGAGCGTTTTGCCAATCGGCCGAAGATTTACGATTATCTGGGTGAACTGCGACAAAACTGCTACGCAGGCAGAGATTGTCTCTGCCTCGGAGAAGCACCGTTTACGTCGCCTGAAGAGGGCGCGAAGATGCTAAACGAAGAGACGGGCATCTTCGATATGATTTTTCCGTTTGACCTGATGGAGATCGACGACGGACCAAGCGGCAAGTATGACCCCGTGCCGTGGTCGCTCGCGCAATTCAAACAGATCGTCAACCGCTGGCAAACAGCGACGGTAAACGGCTGGGGCAGCCTCTTTTGGTCAAACCACGATCAGTCTCGCGCGGTGTCACGATTCGGCCGCACGGATACGGAGGAACTGCGTGTTCGCTCGGCGAAGATGCTCGCGGTTGCGATGCATCTGCTGCGCGGAACGCCGTTTGTCTATCAGGGCGAAGAACTCGGCATGACAAACACGCCGTTTCCGGAAGAGAGCGCGATCCGCGACATTGAAGGAATCAACGCGCTTAGCGAGGCACGCATCAACGGGCGATACAACGTGGTTTGGCGCGGTATCCTACACAAAGGTCGCGACCATGCGCGAACGCCCATGCAATGGAACGCCGCCGAAAACGCTGGCTTTACCACGAGAGAACCGTGGATCATGGTGAACCCGAACTACACGAGAATCAATGTAGAGGCAGAAGAGAGCGACGCGGATTCCGTTCTCACGTTTTACCGCACGCTCATCGCGCTGCGAAACAGAGAATGCACGCTGCAATACGGCGACTATCAGCCGCTATGGACGGAACATAATCAGATCTTTGCGTATACGCGGACGCTTGAGCACGAAACATATACTGTGGTCTGCAACATGAGCGCAGAGGCAGCAATACTTCCGCTACTTCCGGCAGGAGTGGTTGTGCTGTCCAATATCGTGGATGCAACCGATAAGGTGCTTGTGCCGTATGAGGCTAGTGTATTTCTTGCAGTTTAAGGATACTGTAATTGATCTGCCGCCATTTTTTGGTACATGAGCAATGTTAGTAAACTTGGAATTTTAAGCAACAATTGGAACCACGGTTTGAGGGGCGGTCGGTCGCCCGTTCAGGCTGGAATGTTGCCTGATCTGAGTGTAATATCGAAAGCAGCGCTACGTCAATATAACACTGAATGTGCAAATCACCTTTCTCCGACTCTACAGGTTACGTGTAATAACGAAATTCACCATAGAATACGTGCAATCACCATGGATTGCATCAGACTACAGCAAGAAAAACCACAAAAGTGACATGATTTCTGTACATATAATTGTTTTGTCGCTCAACAACGATTAGGACTTGTAACATACTAGCGTGTCTTTGACCACGTTGAACATCACAAATAAGTGATTCTTTGCAGGCGGAATCGGATAGAATCCGCGGTTATTATAGCGTGCCGCACAATAACCCACAAGCGCTGCGGCATACGCAGGCATCGGTGCTTTATCAGAACAACGTCGACCCTGTGACGATTTTCCGCAGACTCGAGCACAGCCGTGTTTCGACTACACAGGATATCTACTGCCACTTACTCGAACAGGCAGATGATACAGCACGAGACGCGATTGGGAACGTGTTGTTTGGGTCGAAGAAGACTCAGCCGCCTACACTGGGAAAGCAAAACGCACGGTAATTTCTGACAATGGCGCCCTCCGCAAGGAGGGCGTTTGCTTGCTGTAGAAACTAAAAAGTGATAGTGTTCGATCGCAAAGTTCAAGTTCTTCCTTACCTGATATAATCTGTCCGATTTACTGTTGACAATGCAAATATCTATAACCGCTAAAATACCTCAGGCAGCGTATCGACCACTTTTTGAATGAATACCTCGACGATTGCGGTGTCAAACTGCGTTCCCGCATTATTTCGAAGCTCGGAAATAGCTTCAGATCTACTCAATGCCGCACGGTAGGGTTGCGTGTGAACCATTGCATCAAACGATTCGGCAACGGCAAGTATCCTCGATTTCCAATTGATCTCCTCGCCCTTAAGTCCTCTGGGATAACCCGTACCATCAATACGCTCATGATGTGCCAATACGATATCTGCGACATTGTAGTATTCGCTGCAAGTCCCAAGCAGGCGGTATCCTGTTTCGGGATGTTTCTTCATCTGTATCCACTCGGTACTATTCAGCGGCTCTGCTTTGTTTAGCAGTGCTGCGTCGAGGGAGACCTTGCCTATGTCGTGCAATTCGCCCGCGATGCGAAGATCGCTGACGTCGAATGGACTCATATTAAAAACTTTGGCAATCATTTCACAAATATGACCGACGCGTTCAGAATGCTCCCGCTCGAAAGGGGCTTTTTGCATAAGCGCGTCGAAAACTTCACGGATGACTCCACTTCGATAGCCGCCGGCGTCCTGAATTTTTTCTTGATACATATTCCGTTCGGCGTTATTCATGACTTCATTCGTATTTTGCGTCGACTCCGTTTTTGTGTCGACGCCAAAAGAAACGGAAGCGCTCATACCGCTGAAATGAACGATGCCCATGCTCTCTTTGATGCGCTCGATGATCCTCGCCGTCTGTGCCGCATCCGTTTTTGGCAACAAGATTAAGAACTCATCACCGCCAATGCGCGCGATGATATCGTCGGCACGGCATGCCGTTTTCATAGCGTCTGCCACCAGCGTGAGCAACTGATCCCCTGATTCGTGCCCGAACGCATCGTTGATGACTTTCAGGCCGTTTACATCAGCATACACGATGGACAACGGAAAATTGCGTTCAACGTCGAGTCTGCGTAATTCTTCCTCGAAAAAGCGGCGGTTGTACAGCTCCGTGAGTTGGTCATGATAACTCAGGTATTCGATGCGTTTCTGCCGTTCTTTGCGCTCGCTAGAGTCGCGAAACACGAGTACGCAACCGGAGACAGCTCCCGTCTCGTCGATGATTGGCGCGGCGGTGTCCTCGATCGGTATCTCCTTTCCGTCCTTTGCAATCAGAAGTGTGTGGTTGGCGAGTTCGACAATTTCACCACGCTCGAACACCCGAAGGATCGGGCTGGGGACGGTTTCCTTGGTATATTCGTTGATGATACGGAATACGTTATTGATAGACGTATGTTTTGCTTCATCAAATTGCCACCCGGTTAGCCTCTGGGCAACAGGATTCATGAATACAATATTTTGCTCAACATCGACCGCAAACACCCCGTCTCCGACAGAGGTCAGCGTTGCCTCCAGTTTCTTTTTACTGTCACTCAATTCTTTTTGACCGGATTCGATCCTGCCAAGGAGATGATTGATTGACTTACCGAGCGATGTGATTTCCTTTCCCCCGGATTCGGATACTCTGGCATAATTGCCGCTTTCCGTGTCAATTTGCCCAACTTCGGTGACGAGTCGAATAAATGGCCTGGTTAAGACATTACCCCACACGATTACTAGTACAACGGCGAGGGCTATGCAGCCAACTGTATTGATGAGTGTAAAGGTCAGCAAACGATCCATCGAAGAGAGATAGAGATCCCTTGATATCTCGAGATCAAACTGGACTGCATCTTTCTCAGCAATGGGATTCGAAAGTACAAGTTTAATGCCGATCGATGACTTGGATTTTTGCACCGTTGCGTTCATGATTACTGGTTGGCCATATTTTTCAGAGACATTTATTGCGTCGACAGCGGATAATCCCGTTATTTTTGCACCAGAGATCGCTTCGATCGTACGCAGGGTATTCTCATCGATGATACGACCGATAATCAATCGTCCGTCTGGAAGCGATGTAGAGGCGGAGTCCGTTACTTCAGATGACGCTAAGAAGTAGTAATCATCACCGATTTTCTTGAGAAACGAAGCGTCAGAATTTTGCGATGAATAGGCTAGAACATCTGCCATATTTGCGATAAAGCTAGCCGGAAACGACAAAAAATTACCGTCTTCCGGAGAATAATAAAGACTGTGAAAAATATGACCTTCTTGATCAACTAGTATCAAAAAGCTCAGATCCAGGTTTTCAAATGTGTTTTGATTCAGATTCAGTTCGATATATTCAGGATCACGCCCGTTTACGAATTCATAAGTATCGTCCCAATGCGCCCAGTCGTTGACGCTTCCGAGATAGTTGTCGGTCTTCTCGGAGATATAGTTCGATACACTTTCCGTTGCGACGTTTACCTGAGTATCTTCTTGCTGCTGAATATAGTCTCTCGTAAAGAGCCAGAATGCTACATTAGACAAAAGAACGCTTAGGAAAATGAGAGGAATGATAGCGAGGAGAATTTTGCTTTTTATACTCATAATCTCTCCTATCGACATACAAAGTAATTGTTCCACATTGTGGCGCACAATACCGAGAATTTTTTAAGCGCAATCCTGCTGAATGGAGTTTATCGTTAATGCTTTCAATTTGAAGAATAGATTTTGCAACTAATTAGGATTATTAATGTTTGTGTTAGGGTGCATAATCAACAAGACAAGAAGTTTATCTCATTTCATTCTATTCTTGGTGATAAAGTTAGTCAACACAGCATATAGAAAATGTATTCTATATTGTTGACCCATAGACATAGGTTACGAATCGATAATGATTTTGAAAAAGAAAAAATATCCGTATTATAATCAAACATTATAGCATATCCGGATGAATGAGTTCTTCGAGAACCTGTTTTCTCCGTCCTGTTTTTGCATGCTATCAGCTTATAGACACTGTATATGCGTGTGAGCGAATAGGTAGTATTCATACAGAAGTGTTTTCTCAAGCTTCGCGGAAAGCTTACAATAATATTACTATATGCACACATCAAATGAAACAATACGGTACAACTACTCACTTTGCAGTTTTCGTTGATTAGTGCTGATTTGTGTTGTAGTATGTGACTAACAGATCAAGCAGAGGCAACAAATCGCGTAATACCTTAGGATTCAAGACATGCAAAGATGAAATCATGAATTGGAGATGAAAATAATGCGTTCAAGGCACATCTTCGTGGTATTGATTTTGGTAATCGCGCTTGTCTTTCTTACTTCATGCAAAGAGAAAATCGAGGAGCCGGTCATTTCAAAGACTAGCCCCTCCGTTGTAGTGAGTACCATCTCCTTTCGGATCACCTGGTCAGACTATTCCGGTCGCGGTCAGGCGATACAAAAAATAGTAGACGCATACAACGCAATATCCGCGGACGACTCGTTTATTCAATTAGTCGGAGGAGACGAGGAAGCCGCGGCGATTCAGGTCGTACTTGATTCCGATCCTGAGACAATTCTAGTTTTGCCGTATCGACACGTTCAGTATTTCGGTAATCAAGATAGCCTCACTGACCTTACCGAAGCGTTTTCAGCGGATGAGTCCCTATTCTATCGGGAGGTATGGACACTGGGAACGATAAACGGGGTAACCTATGGTATTCCTTGGCTCGGTCATTCTATGTGTTTACTCTACAACAAGACCTTGCTGGAAAAGGCAGGGGTTGATCCAACCTCGATTCAAAGTCTCAATTCACTGGTATCGGCACTGGAGACGATTGAGAAGGTAACGGGAGCAAAAGGAATTGGTCTTGTCGGTGCGGATAGCAACGACGTCTCCTGGATGGTCAACCAGTTCATCTACGGGTTTGGCGGTCGGCTGGTCAATGAGGACGGTACAAAAGTTGTAGTGAACAGCCCGCAATCAGCGGCGGCTTTGAGTTTCTATCGAAACGTGCTAGGCAGTTATGCGCAGGATACGTGGAAAAACGATACCGGTCTTGAGGTGATGGAGTATTTTCGGAACCAACAGGTTGCTTTTGAGATACAGGGTATTTGGGGAATTTCGGATATCAAAAAAAACGGCGAACCGTTTGAGGTAGGAGTGATACCGTTAAAGGATATCGGTATTTGCGCAGAAGTCGGGCCGATGATGCTCTCCATTCCAACGGGTATGAGCGAAGAGGGAAAGCAGCAGGCAATTCAATTCATTCGTTACATGATATCGTTTGATGCACAAAATGCGATTTTAAAAGGCGAGTACAGCCCGGAACACGACACATACTATCCATTCCGTACGCCGATTCGGATTGATATGGCAGATGCACCGATTCTAAAAATGAACCCCGAATATCAGGTTTTTATCGAGGGATTCGAAAATCCAAGTATCGATGTGCCGATTCCAAAATGGCAAACGGTCAAAGAATCATATTATCAGACAGGGCTGCATCAGGTGATGGCAGGGGAGATTTCCATCGAGGATTTTCTTGATATGATAGAAATTGAAGGAAACCGAATAATATCCGCACCATAATCTTTAATACCGAAGCATACCAATTCAAACATTTTTTAGTTTTTCCAATCGTCGCGGCTGGAAAGGAATGGTATTTATGAAAATCCTAATTGTAGACGACTCGAGAGCCGATGTTGCATTGATCAGCAGTATTCTCACTGCTTACAATCCGCTGATCGCCTATGACGGGGTGGATGCTTTGGCGCTTATCGAAGAGAATCCCGACACCGATATGCTGATCCTCGATATCAACATGCCCCGAATGAATGGGTTCGAGGTATTGGAAGCGTTAAGAAATCATCCCGAGTATAAGAATATCGCGACTCTCGTTTTAACAAACTACGATGAAATTGACAACGAAATGCGCGGGCTTGATCTCGGAGCTGTAGATTATATCCGAAAGCCGTTGAACATGCGATCACTACTTAAGCGAGTCGAATTGCATATCAAACTTAAAAACGCGAGGGACGAACTGGAGCAACAGAATAATATTCTTGAAAAAACAGTTCGCGAGCGCACGCGGGAGAGCGTTTTAACAAGAGATGTAACGATCCATGCGCTCGTTGGACTGTTGGAAATTCGCAATATTGAATCAAGCAATCACACGAAACGAACACAACTTATGATGCGTGCATTGTGCAACAACCTACGTATGCAGGAACCGTTCAGCAGTATTCTAACGGAGGCGTATTCCATCGAGCTATTCGATACCACACCGCTGCACGATATTGGGAAAGTCGGCATTCCGGACCACATCCTGCTTAAACCCGGAAAGCTCACGCCGGAAGAATTTGAAATCATGAAGAAGCATACAACGTATGGCGTGGATGCTCTATGCTGCATGGGCAAGGAGAGCGACAGCCTCTCGTTTATTCGGACCGCATCTGAAATCGCCGGATCTCATCACGAGAAGTTCGATGGCACTGGCTACCCCCTCGGGTTGAAAGGCAAGGAGATCCCGTTGTCCGGGCGTCTAATGGCGATCATCGACGTGTATGATGCGCTGGTTAATAAGCGTGTCTACAAACCAGCCTTTACACATGAAGAAGCAATGAAAATCATCTATGATGACAGGGGCAAGCATTTTGACCCTGACATCACTGATGCATTCTTTAAAATTCAAGCTGAGTTTAAGTCGATCACTGACAATTTTGCACAACAGTAAGTCAAAAATGATCCAAAACGTGACCAACATGAATAAGGCAGCCAGTGCCTCTGCTTAGCGGGGAACCGGAAAGGAGCATTACAATGAAAACGATCCGGAAGCTATGCCTCTGTGGAACGACCCTTTTGTTGTTGCTAGCCCTACTTTCGCCCGCCTCTCATGCCGCGGGGACGGACGGGGAAACTGCTCTTGCACTCACTCCCGAGGAGAAGGTGTTCATTCAGAACCATCCTGTGATCTACCTGGGAGTAGATCCGACTTTTGTCCCCTATGAATTCATAGACTCTGACGGGCAATACAAAGGGATTGCCGCAGACTACATAGCGTTAATTCGAGAAAAGACAGGCCTGCAGATGGAGGTCGTGAAGGGACTGACCTGGTCGGAAGCATATGAAAAAGCCGTCAAGCATGAAATAGATGTTCTGCCTTGTGTCGCTGAAACCGCAGAGCGGGAGCGATACTTTTTATTTTCCGATACTTATTTTACATTCCAGCGAGCAGTATTTATAAACGAAACCAGCAAGGGTATCAACACTTTCGATGACTTGTCCGGAAAAACAGTTGCAGTTCAGATGAATAGTTCGCATCACAGTTACATGATGGGTTATCCGGATATCCAACTAAACCTGTATCCGACCGTTGTAGACGCCCTAAAAGCGGTTTCAGATGGCAAGGAGATCGCGTTTATTGGAAACCTTGCCACGTCCAGCTATCTTGCGAAATCGGAAGGTATCACGAATCTAAAGTTTTTCACTATAGAAGCTGCTTCAAACGACAAATCGCAGTCTCTGCATTTTGCGGTTCGAAAAGACTGGCCGGAACTGGTCGGTATATTGAACAAGGCGCTCTCAAGCATTACAAAAGAAGAAAAAACAGCAATCAATAACAAATGGATTGACGTGGCAGAAACGGTGAACTATTCGGATATTATTCGAATCGTTGAGATTGCCGGCCTCACCATCGTCTTGATCGTAGTCGTGTCCTATTTTTGGATTGTTCGATTAAGAAACGAGATTGCAAAGCGAAAGAAAACGCAAGAAGAATTGATGATAGCAAAGGAAGAAGCCGAACAGGCGAATCAGGTTAAATCGCTATTTCTCACCAGAATGTCGCATGAAATCCGAACACCACTGAGCGCAATCATGGGTATGTCCTATTTAATTAAGAAAACGGAATTAAGCACGACACAAAAGGTATATCTTGATAAACTCACACAAGCTGCAAGAAACATGCTCGGTACCATCAATGACATTCTGGATTTTTCGAAGATAGAAGCTGGGAAAATTGTGATTGAACGGATATCCTTTGATCTGGATAAGATGCTGCAGAGGATCATCAACATCACTTCGGTGAAGGCCGAGGAGCAGGGGATTGAGCTTGTGGTCGACAAGGATCCTGACTTACCGGCGTTTTTCTGGGGGGATCCGCAGAGAATCGAACAGATTCTCTTAAACCTAGTCAATAACGCCGTGAAATTTACAGAAAAAGGCTACGTTTCAATTTCGGTTCGAGTCGACACTAAGGAAGGAATGAAGGAGCGCATCGCATTTACAGTTACGGATACCGGAATCGGGATTAGCAGAGAACAGCTCGATCATCTATTTGTACCGTTTGATCAAGGAGATTCCAGCATCAGCAGACGCTTTGGCGGTAGCGGACTAGGACTTTCCATCGTAAAAAGTTTGACCGATTTGATGGGTGGAGAGATCTCGGTCACCAGCGAAATGGATATTGGTACGTCATTTGCCGTGCGACTGCCACTGGAGATCGATTCCAGACCGGAGCAGAGTCGAATTAAAAAAATGGCTGCGGATTGTTTTAAGAATACTCGTGCACTCATCGTGGATCAGAATGAAAGCACGAGAAACCAGTTGGCGGAGTATTTTAATTCCTTCGGTATCTCAACCGATCTATCGATGTCAGAACATGATGCTCCGAAAATGATTCACAGGGCGTCTGACGAGGAAGGAAAACCCTATAACCTGATCGTTGTTGACTTCTGTACATTAGCGGGAGACGGAATGGAGTACATTAGGAAAATCAAGAATTCGCCCTATTCCAATCCATCCTGTAAATACATCGCAATCCTTCCGATGACTCGAGAGGACCTGTATGAAGATTTGGAAGCCGCAGGGATCGACCTTGGGATCACTAAACCGGTGATTTCGTCTGTTCTCTATAATGGCATTATCGAAATCTTCAATATTATCCCGCCGGAACCGCATCGATCTATGAAAAACGCAGAAGGCCAAACACAGCTGGCGCATTATTCTATTTTATTGGTGGAAGATAATAAAACAAATCAGTTCATTGCAAAGACGATTCTGGAACAGGCGGGGCTGCGGGTGTCGCTCGCTTCTAATGGCGAGGAAGGGTACCGTTACTATGCGGATCACCGCAACGAGATTGATTTGATATTGATGGATCTCCATATGCCGGTCATGGATGGGTACACCGCATCGGAATTAATCAGAAAACTCGATGCGGAAATACCGATTGTCGCTATGACTGCAGACGCAATCGCCGGCGTTGAGGAGAAGTGCCAAAGCCATGGTATCTACGCCTATGTTAGCAAACCATTTGAGCCAGAACAATTGATTGAAACCATATCCAATTTGGTCAAAGGCAGGGTAAGCACCGAGTCTACCGCACTGCAGACGCGAGGAAGCGATAGAGCATGCATACTGGACACTGAAGACGGATTGAAGCGGATTGGCGGTGATCAAACCGTATATCGATTAGTTTTGCAGGAATTCGCAAACGAAAACCTGACTGTGGGGGAGGAATTGCGCAAGGTAATCACTACCGGAGATTTTAGCGCGGCAACGCAGATTGTCCATAAGATCAAGAGCAGCGCGGGGAGCATAGGCGCAGAAGGCGTGCATGAGGTTGCCGCCGAATTACAAAAATCGCTGCAGGCGCTCGATTCCGCGGCGATTCAGAAATTGCATGAGAGTTTCCAGACGCAGTTGAGAGACTTGCTCCATACGATAAAGGAATATTTATAATCATTTGACGGTGAATGGGAGACAGTTCTGATCTCATACCGAAACATAAACTAGTTGCGATAAGTGAGGTGTCCCCCAAATAGTAGTCCACTTGAAGCGAGAAAAAATCGATGTTCAGACGGCTTCCGAGCCCGTTTTCAGGGCAAATTCAGCTGGTGTCAGGTATGTAGAAGAGTGAGAAAAAGGCAATGAAAAACGCAAAGTGGCTAATTTATATCTCAATTGTTATTGCTATGACAATTGGCGTATTTATTAGTTATTTCAAATTTGCAACTGACAATTTTGTTAACGTCGGCATATCCGAGCTTGCATACTTCGAAAGCGAGTTCAAACCGAGTGTTCAGTTTATTGAAATGGCTAAAATATACGGAGAACAGTTTTTAGATGATACTGGCGATGAGAAGATTCCTGAATTGTTTCGATTCATAGAATACGATCCGCGCATAGATAGCTATAACATGAATGCTATTGGAGGGACTGATGATCAAAAAGAAGCCGGGAATATTACCGGACTTGGAGACATTCCTGATCAAGGAATCGCAAAAAGGGAACTCATTCTTGCGCTTAGTTTAAATGAATATTTCAACAAATTCTACAATAGTCTTACAGATGTCGCTTGGGTGTACTACACAAGCGAGAACGGTTTTATTAATTTGTACCCGTGGGTATCCTCTGATGAATTTACATTCTCGGAAACGATTAAAAGTCTTCCGTTTTACTCTTCCGTAACGCCAAAGAATGATCCTCTTCGAAGGATTGTCTGGAGTCCTGCTTATTTGGATGCCGGTGGGAAAGGTATAATGATTACACTTTCAAACCCGATATACAATGGCGACGATTTTGTAGGCGCAGTGTCGGTGGATTTTACTACCAGAAAATTCAGTGAGATGCTAAAGAGTGAGTACTCCTCATTTTTGATTGATAACGAATCCTCGGTTATTGCGTGCAATAAAAAAGCAGTTAATGATCAAAAAATACTAAAATTAAGCGATTACATTACAATGCCTGAGAAGACACTGCAAGAAATTGACGATGCTAAAGGGAATTCACTTCAGCGAGTGAGCAACTATCTTGTTTATAAATCCAAAATACCTGACACATCATGGACGATTTTGCTGCTCTTGCCAATCAATACAGCCATTGGGGGAACCCTGTTAAGAACATTGCCGATTGTTATTATTAGCACTCTTCTCCTTTTTGCGATTAAGGAAGCGATGAAAAGAAGGGAAGCCGAAGAACAGGTACGCAACGCTGCACTTACTGACCCATTAACAGGTCTGAAAAACAGGCGGTATCTTGATGCAATATTAGAGATAGAAATGGAGCGTTCAGATCGATATAAACAACCTCTTTCCATAATCAGCCTGGATTTAGACCATTTTAAAAATGTCAATGATGAATGGGGCCATCCAGTTGGCGACGATGTTCTGAAACAAATTGCCAACCTTATGAAATGCATTATACGAAAATCAGACGCTTTGGTCAGGCTCGGCGGTGAAGAGTTTATGATATTATTGCCGCAAACCAGTTTACTAGGTGCACGCCAACTTGCCGAGAAAATCAGGGTAGAGATTGAGCAAAACAATCATCCTGTTGCCGGAAAACACACCGCTAGCTTTGGAGTTGCCGAAAGAAGTGTAGGCGAATCATATAAAAGTTTATATAAAAAAGTCGACGAGGCGCTTTATCGTGCAAAAGGTAGAGGTCGGAATCAAGTGGTCTGTTATGATTCACAGGATACATTGCTTGCACCGTACGCAAACGTTTCGTGGTCTGTTGAGTGGGAGTGTGGTAATAAAGAGATTGATTTACAGCATCGAAGAATAATTGAACTAGGCAATGAACTAATTGCAATGTCACTGTCAAAAGCTGATGCGAGCAGCATTGAAACCAAATTAGACGATGTTATAAATAGTTTGATTGAGCATTTTAAGTACGAAGAACATATTTTGGAAGAAGTTAAATATCCGGAGCTTGTGAGGCATGCGGAAATCCACAAGGAGTTGACTACGACTACACTTAAGATAAAAAGATCTGTGACTAAGGGAACAACTAAATCATCAGATTTCTTTGCATTCATACTTGAAGATGCTGTTGTTGCTCATATGTTATTGGAGGATGTAAAATTCTATCCATACCTAAACAATAAGGTGTAAAGCATTAACGCAAGAGCGTCTTTATCGTGTTCTACACCCGAAATATATGTCGGGTGTATTATTGATCTTACCCCCATGAACCGGATCAGCTACAATGCTACAAAAGAGAAAAAAAGACTAACAAAAAGCTGAAAGAAGTTGGCAAGAAAGAACTACACTGTCGAGCAGATCATCGTCAAGTTACGCGAGCTAGATCAAGGACAAAAGGTTCTTGTACATTGCAACCAAGGACAATTACTCTCAGCGCGTATTGGCTTGTTATATTTGGGCAGCAAGAGGGAGTAAAGGGACTGTGATTTTTCTGATGCAGAAAGCAGGTGCTAAGAGAAGTATCCGATTTAGTTAGTGGCAAATATTAAATGGGAGAGCAACCCACTTTTGACGCATTTTTTGACGCACATGACCGCGAGAGGTTGCGATATATTGTTTGAAATTGCGTAATTTGTCGCACATTACAGAAAGTACTAGTTCCTGATTACACGCGGTTACGGGCGATTATTCGAGATTACGAACGATTAAGAGAAAAGAATCAGTCAACTCCGACTCCAAAGGCCAGAGGTTCGAATCCTCCCAGGCACGCCAAAAACCCACTAAATAGGCGATTTTTTAGGGGGTTCAACTTTAGCCCATTTTGCAGTCCGTGCAACAATGCGACACATCCGAGAAAAACGTAATTCAGGGCAATAGAATATGACCTGCGAGAAGGTGAACTCGCAGGTCATATTTGGTTTTTGACGCATTTTTGACGCACGATGGAATCATTTTTATTGAAAGCTGATTTGAGCGTAGCGAGTGCGTTTCAAACAGTGCTTTTTCGGAGTTCGATTCTGGGTGGCGAGTCTGGCTTAACCTCACGAAGTGATACAATCGCGCGATTGCTTAAGGGTAGGTGCAAAACATTGTGTGTATTGGATGCTCGAGGGATGAATGGAGTTTGATTACGGGGTTTAACACCGTCTAATTTTTGTGTAAAAAACCCATTCCCTAGGGTGCCATCTTTAATTTTATCGCGTTGCGAAAGTAATTACTTACGAGTTCCGCTTCGAAAAACACACGCTTCATAAGGTTCGAGCACGGCTTCCTGCAATGCACTACCTAAATTTCGTATGACGCATTCACCCGCATTCGGTTTTGTTAGCCGCACCATCTCTCCGCTCATGTTGCAGATAATGGTGTAGATTTCGCTCTCCAGCGTGCGCTCATAGGCGAAAATTTGCGGATGCTCACGTTCGATCAACCGAAATGCGCCGTAGAGCAACGTTTCGCTGGATGCGCGAAGGGCGAGCAACTTTCGATAAAAGTGCAACACCGAATCCGGGTCGCGCTCGGCTGCTTCGGCGTTGATGGCGCGATAGTTCGGGTTCACCATGAGCCACGGTGTGGCGGAGGTAAAGCCGCCGTTTGCATCCGTGTTCCATTGCATGGGAGCGCGTGCGTTGTCGCGTCCTTTTTGGAGAATGGCTTTCCATGCGGCCTCCGTTTCGCCGCGCGCCGTTGCGAGCCGATAGAAGTTGAGACTTTCTAGGTCGCGCAGGTCGTCGATTCTGCGAAAAGGAACGTTTGTCATGCCAAGCTCTTCACCCTGATAGATGAAAGGCGTACCGCGCAATAGGTGCATCGCAACACCCAGCATCTTAGCCGAGCGAACGCGGAGGGTTTCATTTTCTACGTTGCCAAAACGGGAAACAGGGCGCGGTTGATCGTGATTTGACCAAAACAGGCTATTCCAACCGTCCTTGAGCGCGGTTTGCCAGTCTTCGATAATCTGCTTCATGCGCGAGAGGTTCCAGGGTATGATTTCCCACTTGCCGGTTTTTCCGCTGTCGATATCCATCAGGTCAAACGAAAAGATCATGTCCAGCTCGTGATGCTTGGGATCAACATAGGAAAATCCAGTTTTGCTATCAGAAAACGGCGTCTCGCCGACGCACATACAATCCCGCTTGTCAAAGCAGGCATGCCGCATTTCGCGCAGGTATTCATGCGCGCGCGGCTGGTCGGCAAAGTGCTCTGGCGCAAAGACGTATCCCTCCGGCGATGGCGTGCCGGTGCCGCATGGCAACCCGTCCGCCTTGTCGATGAGGTTGATGACGTCCATGCGGAAACCATCTACGCCCTTGTCAAACCAGCGGTTCATCATGGCATAGACTTCCTCGCGCACAGCGGGGTTTTGCCAGTTGAGGTCGGGCTGCTTCTCCGAGAACAAATGCAGATACCATTGATCGCTCTGCGAATCGTATGCCCAGGCCGAGGGGGTGAAGAAGGACGCCCAGTTATTCGGCTCCGCGCCGTCTTTTCCATCGCGCCAGATGTAGTATTCGCGGTAGGGATTGTCTTTGCTTTTGCGGGATTCCACAAACCATGCGTGCTCATCGGAAGAATGATTGACAACCAGATCCATGATGAGCCGAAGACCTCGCGCGTGCAACCCCTCCAGCAGCACATCAAAATCCGCCATCGTGCCAAATTCCTGCATGATGGCTTCATAATCTCGAATGTCGTAACCCATGTCGTCGTTGGGCGAATCGTATACGGGGTTGAGCCAAACGGCTCCGACGCCGAGGGAAGCGATGTAGTCCAATTTTTGTGTAATGCCATTGAGGTCGCCGATGCCGTCTCCATTCGAGTCAAAAAAACTGCGCGGGTAAATTTGATACACCGCGCTTTCTTTCCACCAGGCTCGAGTGCCTTTACTAGGTTGCATATCGATCATGCCTTTCGGTAAGGATTCAATGGTATTGACTTGCGCAAGTTACGCATCCAGTTTGCGTACGGATTCGCGCTCAACGAGCGTGATGGGGAGAACAAACTCCTGCTTGCCTGAAGTAGGATTGGCGATCGCATTGAGAATCATCTCAACTGCTTTCTCACCCTTGTGGTAAATATTCTGCCCAACGGTGGTAAGCCCCGGAATACTGTAGCGTGCGATATTGAGGTTATCCACGCCGACGATGGAATATTTATTGGGGATGAGACGTTCGTGCTCGTTGAGCTCCTTGATGGCGCCAACGGCGAGTATATCCGCCGTGCAGAAAGCGGCGGTTACGTCGAGCGTGGCATCCATACGCCGCGCAAGCCTGCGCCCCGAGTCGAAGCTGATGTTTTCCGTGAGGATATAGTCGGGGTTCCGAGCGATGCCGAATTCATCCAGCGCGTCATAGTAACCCGCCAACCGCAGTTTCATTACGCCGCCGTCTTTGACTGTGCCGGAAAGAAACGCGATCTTTCGATGTCCGTTTTCGATGAGGTGCTTGGTTGCGATATATCCAGCGTGTCGGTCGTTGATGCGAATCGCGTGAAAATAGTGATCGTCCATATAACTGTCGACGAGAACAATCGGAATGCGCGTGCTTCGCAAATCGGTGTAGGACTGTTCTTTATACATGCCGATGATGATGAGACCGTCGAGATTTCGCTGCTGGGCGAGCTTTAGATAGTTTTCGTCTGCATTGGTGCCGGAGACGATAACATGATAGCCACTCTGGCGCGCACAGTATTCGATACTCGAGAGAATCTCGCTGTAAAACGGATTTTCAAACACCATCTGACTGCCCGGTTCAGTCTGCGGAATGATGACGCCGATGAGATTAGAGCGGTTCATTCGCATGCTACGCGCAGAATAGTTGGAAACATAGCCGAGCTGATCCGCCGCAGCGAGCACCAGATCGCGCGTTGTTTCAGGAATGTTCTTTTTTTCATTCATGACGTAGGAAACCGTCGCGGTTGAAACGCCTGCTTCCTTTGCTACGTCCTTAATCGTTACGCGGTTCATGCAATCCCATCTCTCGTTTAAACGTTTATATAAGCATAGCGTGTGTCTTCGCGCCTGTCAATCGAGAAGCGATAAAACAGCGCGATAGAGCGACGTGTGTCGCCGGTGTTGCAGATGCGAAAGCATCGCGCTTGCCGCCTCTTTTGAGCGACTGTAACCGGGCAGAATATCGCCGAGCACTTCTTTCGTCACGAGACTTTCCGCTCTGCGAAACGTGGAAAACGCGTCCGCTTGATTCTCCTCCATGAGCGCGAGTATGTCTTGCGCCGCAACCAATTGAATTTCGTAAAACGCTGCGGCTTTTTCACCGCGAGCAGCGCGCAATAACCCGATATAGAGGTGAAACAGCGCGTTGGTTTCCAGCTGCTGAGCCGTTTTGCGCGGCGGCTCGCTGGGTCTCAGATCGACCGCGTTCCAGCCATCTCTTGCCCATAGATAACGCCCCGCGCCGTGGGGGAAGGAGTTCAGTTGCTCTGGTAAGATGATGCCGAAGTCGCAGAACACCCCATCGGAAAAGAGTAACTGTACTGCGTCGGTGTAGACAATCTGCGCACCATCAATGGGGCAGAGGCATTCGAGCTGTATTATTTCTCTGAGGAGGCGATCTTTTTCGTAAGCTTCGACAAACACGAGAAAATCAAGGTCGGAATAATCGTCAAACCGCGTTCGATCGGCATTGGAACCAAACGCGGCGACGGCAAGCACGCCGGGTTGGTGTGCGTAGTGGGCGACGATGTCGTCCATACGCGTAAGCGCGCGATCCCGTAATCCTTTGCGCATGTGGGCATTATGCCTCGGCAAACGCGAGAGTGGAAACGTCCAGCACGCGGATATTTGCTTGCGAAACCTCGCCGCCAAGCAGGACGACTCGATTACCGAACGCATCGGAATAGTCCAAATCCGGTTGACCGGAAATCGCGATAACGGGGGTATTCAGCTGATCCACGCGGTTGCCGACGTCTCCGCCGATCAGCAGGCTTTCCGGCAGATTCAGCACGATTGAGCCGGGTGTGCGCAGGAAGACCGGGATCTGGTCGCGTGTTACGGTTGCAGTGATAACACGCCCGCCCTCTAGCGTTTCTTGCGTGAGAAAACTATACCAATGCCCGGCGGGGAGATAAACCGCACGGGAAGTTGCGCCTTCTTCCAGAATGGGGGCAACGAGCAGGTCGCCAAGCAGAAATTCGTCGTGGCAACGCTGTGCTTGGGCATCCGCAGGATAGTCAAATATAAGGTGCCGCATCATCGGTGCGCACTGCGATACGGCAATTTTCGCCTGACGCAGTAGCTCTGGCAGCAGGTTCATGCGCAAGCGCGCATAGAAGCGCGCCACGCGCTCCACGCTCTCGTCGTCCGCATGCAGTGCCATGTTCCAGGGGCTTCGGTCGTTGACAAGACCGGTGTCAAACCCGCCAAACTGTCCGCCGAGCGGCTCGCTGTGCCACTGCATAACGGGAACGAACGCAGCCATCGCCGTTGCACGCAGATACAGATCCGCGCTCGGAAGCGGACCAGCAAAACCGCCGATGTCGAAACTCCAGAACGGAACGCCGCTTAAACCCAGCGAGAGCCCCGCGCCCAGTACCGCGCGCATTTCACCAAAGGTGGATGCCTGATCGCCCGCCCAGTGGATGGGGCAGCACTGCGCGCCGAGATAACCCGCGCGGGAGAAGAGCGTTCGTTCGCTGCCGATTACGTCGGTATAGGTTTGCTCATATTCGGTGACATAGCGGTTGCGCATGGTGACGGCGCTCTGCCCGTTGTGAAAGCGAACGGAGAGGTCATGCATGAATTCGCCGCCGTCTGTCTTAAATCCGTCTACACCCATCTCAAGTAGGTAGCGGCGTTTTTCCATCCACCAAGAGCGAAGCGCGGGTACCGTGAAGTCCGGCACATGCGCGCCGATGAACCACTGCCGCGGGATGCGATAGGGGTTGCCGTCCGCGTTGAGCACCACCAAATCGTGTTCCAGGGCGTAGGCATCGTCTCGGTCATGCTGCGGGCAGAATTCGCCATCTTCAAGCTGCTTGAGCGCGGGGATTTGCCAGAGGATGAGCTTTACGCCTTGATCATGCATACGATCGATCATGGCTTTGGGGTTCGGCCAAGGTTCCTGAAAACGAAAGTCGGCGAGTGAAAACGATGCGCCGCCGTCCTTCGGGTCGTATTCTGCGCCGTTCCAGAGATAGAATGTCGCCTCGTCGCTCCAGGCTTCTATCACCAATGCTGTGGTGGGATAGCCACTCGATTCTAGCTTGCTCAGTTGTTCCTCAACATCGCTCTGGCTCTTCCAGCGGTTGGCGGAGATCCACGGCCCGAATGCCCAACTCGGCGGAAGGGTAGGCGTGCCCGTCATTGCGACAAATTGGGCGACGATCTCGCGCGGTGTGCCATAGAGAAAATAGACGTCGCAGTCCCCGTCCGGCAGGATCATCTCTACGCGCTCTTTTGAGAGCGTAAAGACAGGTGCCGCATCGGTTTGCACAAATACGCCGTGTCCGTCGTTACAAACAAAGAACGGAAGCGGGAAGTATGTGTATTCGCCCTGATTGCAAAACTTCTCAATGATGGTGCATTCTGTGGGTTTTCCCATGCGGTCTATGCCGTCAAATCGTTCGCCCATGCCGTAGGCTATGGTTGCATTGCAGTCATAGTGCAACGCGGGGCGACCCGAAGAATCGTATTCTACGAGGTTTTTTATGATTGTTGTGTCGAGATGGTGCAGTCGAGTCATAGAAGCCTTTCACGTCGTCCGCATTCGGACGAGTTTGTTTGTTATTACAAAAGTTAGGGGCTACGCCGCTTCGCGATAGTCCGGCGGTTGCACACGATGTTTGCGCGGGCAGTTCGGTTCGCAACGGTTGCGAAACAATACTTTATGGCCGGTGCATCAACCTTTGATGCCGCCCAGCGTGAGTCCGTCTTTGAGTTTGCTTTGCGCAAACAGGTAGATGATGATGACTGGTATGATTGATATCAAGCTACCCGCCATCTGAACGCCGAAGTTGCGCTCAAACTGTCCGTTTACCATGCCTAATGCAACAGGAACTGTCATCATTGTGGGCTTAGTCAACATAACCAGCGGCCAGAGATAGTCGTTCCATGCGTCCATAAAGGTAATCACCGTATATCCCGCGATGACTGGTGCCGAAAGCGGCAGAATCACCCGCCGAAGGATGGTAAAGTACGAGGCGCCGTCGATTCGCGCGGCGTCGATATAGTCGTCGGGAATCGTTCGCATGTGCTGAACCAGTAAAAAAATGCCAAACACGCGAAACAGAGACGGAATAATCACACTTGTGTAGGTGTTGCTTAGTCCCGCACTGTTAAAGAGCATGAACAGCGGAATCAGAGTGCTCTGAAACGGGATCATTAGAGTAGCAAGATAGACCTTGAGCAGCACTTCGCTACCCCGAAACTTGATCTTGGCAAACGCAAAGGCTGCCATGCTGCACGTGATGATTGACACCACGGAGTATGCAACCGAAACGATTGCGCTGTTGAGCATTACTTTTCCGAACGGAAACCGTGCAAACAGATCGATAAAATTCTGCAACGTCAATTCCGAGGGGAACCATTCGATGGGGTAGGTGAAAATCGCCGTTTGCGTCTTGACTGAAGTAATGATCATCCAGTACAAGGGGATGATAATCATAAACCCCACGAAGCTGGCGAGGATATAAAACCGGATGTTGGATACGATATCCGCTTTCTTTCTCGACTTATACATCGTAGTTCACCCACTTTTTCTGGAGTCGTTGTTGCAAATATGTAAATAGGAAAACGATGAGGAATAGGAGCCAAGACAAGGCGGATGCATACCCCATTTTATAGTAACTGAACCCGTACTTGTAAATTCGTTCCACAATTACCTGCGTCGCTCCGGCAGGGCCGGCGTTGGTCATGATCATCACCTGCGGAAACAACATAAAGGAATTGATCAGGCTGATGATGAGCACGAAGAAAACCATCGGGGTGAGCATCGGCAGCGTAATCTTCCAAAAACTCTGCATTTTACCCGCTCCGTCCAGTTGGGCTGCTTCATAGTATTGCGCGTTGATGTTTTTCAGCCCGCCTAAGAAAATCAGCCCGTAGAAGCCCATGTCCTTCCAAACCGAGGCGAGTACGATGCCGACCATCGCCCAGTTTCTATCCTGAAGCCAGGCAGGTCCCGAAATTCCGATTCTTGCCAGAATATCGTTCAATATGCCGTATTGCGGGTCCAGAACCCATTTCCAGATGATGGCTCCGGCAACCCAACTCGTCAGTACCGGAATATAGAATAAAAGCCGAAAGAACGCTGTGCCCTTCCGCGGCTTGTTCAGCAGCATTGCAATGGCAAGCGAGGTAACCAGCATTAAGGGAATGTATAAAATCATGTAGTAGCCTACATGCAGCAAAGATACCCAGAACTCATTGCTCTTGAGGATCTTTGCGTAATTATCAATTCCAACAAAATTGTTTTGCCAAAAATCGGCAGTCAATATATGCAGACCCTTGATTCCGCTCCAGGACGTAAAGCTGATTGCGAAGGAAAGCGCAAACGGAATTGCTGCGATCACCAAAAAACCAATCATGCTTGGAGCGAGAAAAGGGGCGGCTACGAGAAGGTTATTGTTCCGTTTTTTTTGCATGAGGTACCCTCCAAATTCAGATTGGTGAGAGCAGGGTTACCCATGCTCTCACCAACCAAACAACGATCGTGATTACCCGAGTGTAATAGCGGATTCCAGCTCAGCCTGGGCATCATCCAGAGCCTGCTGCGGTGACTTCGTACCGTTGGCTGCGGCGTCCAGTTGCGCGCCCAGAATGTCTGCCATCTGGCTGAATTGCGCAATCTGCGGTACGGGGACGACATACTGTAAGGAATCAAACACGGCCTGACGGTTGGCCGGCGGTGTCAGCAGAGCATACTGATCCATCGCAGACTGATACGTCGCGCAAGGCAGTTCCCAACCAAGCTGAACTCTCAGCTGTGCTACCTGCTCGCTTGTGGCAAGAAACTCAATCCACTTATAGGCAGCTTCGGAATTCTTCGAGTCGGCACTCACGCAGAGGCCGTTTGCGAAGTAATGTGTGGCTTTGGTCACAGCGCCCGGTTCGACTGCGATATCCCAGTTGAAGGCACAGTCGGTGGTGAACGACGGGAACGCCCAGATACCGGTTACGATCATACCCGTTTTGCCGAGTTTGAAGACGCCCCATTCATCGAGGCTGCCTCTCTGCTCCACGCTGGGGCAGATGTTAGACACCAGCACGTTGTCGCAAAGGCGCTGGAGCGCTACTACGTTTTCGGAACGATTCACCGTAAACGCCGTGTTGTCGTCGTTCAGAAGGCTGCCGCCATACTGCTTGACCACCTTGAAGAATTCGTAGGTGGAAATTGGCTGAATCAGACCGTAATAGTCGTCGCCCAGCGCTTTGATTTTCAGAGCGGCTGCGTCAGCGTCGGCCCAAGTCCAGTCGTTGGTGGGGTAAGCAATGCCTGCCTGATCAAAGAGGTCTTTGTTGTAAATCAGAACGACGGTGGAGTAGCTATACGGCATGCCGTAGGCGGTACCGTTGATGGAAAACGCATCGCGTGATTTTTCCGTCAGAACGCTCAAGTCGGTCGCTGATTTAGCCATCAGGTCGCCCAGCGGAAGAATGGCACTCTGGTCAACATACGACGGGAAAGAGTCTAACCCAAGCTCGAAGCAGTCCGGCGCATCTCCGCCGCCAACGCGGGTTTGCAGCTGCGTCGAATAGGTATCATAGCCAAACGTTTCAATATTCACCGTGATGTTGGGGTTTTCCTTCTCAAACAGGTCTTTCATGATTCCCAACGTGAGCAGGCCGCCCTCGTTTGCGGAGAAATTCATGAAGTCAATCGTGATGGGTGCCGCGGTTGTTTCCGCAACAGCTGCGGTTGCCGCTGCCGGCGCTTCGGTTGCGGCGGGGGTTGCTGGTTGCGCGGCGCAGCCAAACGTGGCAAGCGCCATGCAAATCACAAGGATCAGTGCGAGTGTCTTTTTCATAGATTCTCTTCCTCCTTAAATTATTCGGGTTTGATGGGATACAGAACTCTTGTTGTAACAGATTTAGTTAATCGTTTTTTCTCGAAATCAGTAAAAAACAGATCCATAACAACAATAATCGGTCATTTATTGAAGATATTACTAGATATTTGATGAGATAAGAGAAAATTCTGCGGGGAAACGTTTAATCGATTAACCTAAATGGATTATAGTAAGAATTACAGAACATGTCAATCTTTTTTTATTCTTTCTACAGAGATGCTCGGAGAGGTATTTTAGCGTGTCCCTTATTTTGTCAGCAAAGCAGCTGAGAACGTGTTCGCATGAATGAGGTGTCCCCCAAAGAGTAGTCCAGCCTGAATGAGAAAAATCGATGTTCAGACGGCTGCAGAACCCGATTTTCGGGAAAATTCAATTGGCGAGAGGTATGTTGGAGCGCTGTGCGGACGGAACTCGTTGTAGTCCCTTCGCCAGCGCTCTATTTTGTGTTTAGCATCTTCCAGAGACATAAACAAGTTCATGTTCAGGCATTCGTCCCTGAAATTGCCGTGGAGAGATTTGATGCGGAGTCAGTCTTCCAGTTAGGATGGTTCGGTTCTGAGGAATAATTAAATTATGCACACGGTAACTACCTTTCATTAAATTGTTAATCGTAAATAACATATAAAGGCTCTGCGACGGTGCTGCAAACACCGCTGTAGAGACTTAAATCGTTAAATTGTGTCGAAAAGCCCAACAAACGGGCACTTTTTGAATAAAAAATTGAACACCCATCCCGATACACATTGTATCAAAATAGGTGTCCAGTTATGGTGGGGATGGAGGGGCTCGAACCCACGACCTCTTCGATGTGAACGAAGCGCTCTGACCAACTGGGCTACATCCCCGCGCAAAAGATATTTTACCGTATCGGGGTGAAAATGGCAAGCCCTTTTTCGGTGTTTTATGCGCGCGGGTTATTTCATTGCCACTCGGTCAGCGGGGGTTTCGTGTACAGGAACAACTAAGTTTGTTTTCCGTCTGGTCAGTGCGTTCGCAAGGTGCGGACTTTGATCCTCCGGCAATTATTGCAGGGAGTATACCAGCGACTCCGTCCAATACACATTTTCATAGATATCGTGTAGCGAATAGTAAATCATGCAGTCACTATTCCCGACATCCTCATAGGAAACGGTCAGATCGCCGTCGACAACAATGGTGTCGATGATGTACTGGGCGTCATATGTACCGTCGTATTTGTAGAAATCTCCGAGAAACTCGATCACATCACCATCTTTTAAGGGCAGAAGCCCGCGCGAGGCAAGGTTTGTATCATAAACCCGCTCATACCCCGTGACACTTGCCCCGTTATCGTCCCAAACAAGGATGATTTTCGCCTCTTCATTGTTGACATATGCAGGCACATAGCCCGTCCAAACGTTTTCATCTTCGCTCTGTTCAGCAAAAAAGCTTACGATATGCCCGTTCAGCGCGACCCACGAGTTGTCGTCAAAACCGACGATCAGATCGCCGTCCGCGTTGTATTCAGCAACATTGTCCGAGCCAAGATGCAGATAACCGTCACCGGAATCGAGGAAGACCTCCAGATACACATCGGTGATCAGGTCCCAATCCTCCTGGCTCATCGAAAGCACATATTGACCGTCCTTTTCGACGAGCGCGAGTTCGGTAGCATCGTAGTTGTTCTCCTGATAGTACGACTCATAGCTCGAGACAAGGTCGCTGTCCATCCAGCTCTGATCGGAGTAATCTTGCGCATTGCTTGCGCCAGCAGAGAGCGGGTTACTCGTGCCGCCACCGCTGTAGACTTGCCCGCCCGCCATCAGGCTCGCAAAATCCGACACAAACTTTTGATAGGTTGCGTCCAGCCCGATCGACTTTGCGGTATCCAGCGTGTCTTGCACGGAATCTATGCTCTCATATGGGAAATACAAACTTAGCCCGGAGTAATGCGCAGCGGTCTCCTCGCTAATGACGACAGCGTCGTTCAGCTTGGAGAGCAGCTCTTGCGAATCGCCCAGCGAGATGTTTTGCACCAGATACGACAGGTCGACCTGGTCGTATTCCTCCTCTCCCACAGAGCGGCTGTCATACCGCGCGTTGGAAACCTCTTTATAGGCCGAGGTGTCGACCAGCTCTGTATTGATGCCCGCAAGATAGGTATATAGCGCGTCCATAAACGGTGCGTAAGCCGTCAGGTCGATCATCGAGAGCGTGAGTTCGTCGCCATAGTCACCGTTCTGCTCCTCACGGATGAAGCTGTTCACAATGATCTTGCCGACCTCCGGAGAAGAAAGTGACGAGTCTTCCGCGAGCGCGTTGAGCCAGTCGGTGTAATACCAGCCGCCACCCGGTTCGGAACGCTGGGACGCGATCAGATAGTCGGCGTGCTTCTCTGCAACAAATGCTGTCTCGACGGTACCCATCATGCAGCAGTCGAAGCCGATCCAATCAAACACGACACCTGCATCCGAGAGCGCCTGATCGATTTGCGCGAGGGACATGGTTCCGTCGGGATAATGTTCATCAGAGCCGTAGCCGCCGAGTGTGCCGCCGCCATGATCCCAAAGGACGAGGATGTTTCGGTTTGCGGGATACTTATCGGCGCAGAACTGGACAAACTCCTTGAGCGTTTGCGGATCGGTCATGTTTTGCTGACCTGCGTCGTCGAGCAGCTCCAACCCGTTTTCCGTTGTGAGCCACCGCTGTGTGGTGTTTGCATCAATCACGTTGTTCTGCCATTCGGATGCGCCGCCGGTCTGGAGGACCACGTGCACCTGCTCGCTTTGCGTGGCATACAGCATTTCATTGATGTCCGCGGTCGCCGCGCCGCCGTCACTCTCCAGATCGCTGCCACACATGTAAACCATGATGGTGACCTGATCCTCGCCGTTGCCGACCGGGGTCACGCGCGGGTCTCTACCCGTGCCGGAAGCCGAGGTAGCGGCTGCTGGAACTGCGCCGCCCAGCGTCTGTTCTGCCGTGGCTGCGGGAGCGAGGGTACCCTGCTGTGTCTCCTCTTTATTTGCCCCGCATGCGGAGAAGGAAAGAAGCATCAACAGCGCGAGAAGTAGCGAAACGGCTTTTTTTGTCATCAGGTATGCCCATGTTCCGGCCGGAACTCTTTCTGTTGCATTCTGCCAAAGAGCGCTTACGCGAGAGAGAAATGAGTTGCCGCTACGATTTTAGCCGCAAACAAATCATATCGAGAGCACCCTACTGTATTTCTGCCAATGTAACACTTTTTCGGGCGATTACGCAAGATCAAGCCGCCGTTTCTCAAAGAAATCTTACATAGGTGGCTAGGCGGGCATTGGCGCAAGAAATCTGCCGGAGCATCTAGTGCGGAGAAAGCCGCAACATTGCGCAAGCGCCTTGTGAAGGCGTATAATAAATAGATTCTGAGAAGCAATGGAGACATCAATGATGGCACATATCGACGAAGCAAAGCGCATCCACCTCATCGGCATCGGCGGCTGCAGCATGAACGGTTTGGCACTGATCCTCAAGTCCCAGGGGCATGAGGTCACCGGCTCTGACCGGGAGCGCACGCAGTTTACGGACGCGTTGGATCACGAAGGCATCCGCTATAATATTGGCCAAACTGGCGAATATGTCGAAGACGCAGACCTCGTGGTTTATTCCGCTGCAATCAAGGTGGAGAACCCGGAGCGCGTGCTTGCACGCAAAAAGGGCATCCCTGAACTGGAGCGCAGTGAGGCGCTGGGTCAGATCAGTGAGCGTTATGAGCAAGTCGTTGCCATCGCGGGCTGCCACGGCAAGACGACCATCACCTCCATGCTCGCCATCATCAACGCGCAAGCCAAGACAGACGCAACCATCCACGTCGGCGGATATGTCGAGTTTCTGGAGGGCGGGGTACATGTCGGTAACCGCGACCTTTTCATCACCGAGGCGTGCGAATACGTTGAGAGCTTTCTCACGCTCAAGCCAACCGTCGCGCTGATCAACAACATCGACGATGATCACCTCGACTATTATGAGAACATTGATGCGATTGTTGCCGCGTTTGAGCGTTTCCTCGCGCTACTGCCGGAGGACGGCACCTTCGTCGCCTGCGTGGACGACGAGCGGGTGCGAGCGCTGGCGGACAAGAGTGATTTGAATGTCGTCACCTACGGGCTCACCGGTGGGGAGTATACCGCAAGTGATATCGTGTTTGACGCGCGCGGAAACGCGGGTTTTACCGTGTTGCGCCGCGGCGTGGTGCTGGGAACGGTGCAGCTGAGCATACCCGGCATGCACAATGTGGTCAATGCGCTGGGCGCCATCGCGATTTCCGATCACTTCAACGTACCCTTTGCGGTGCAGGCGCAAGCGCTGCACGACTTTGTCAACACTCGTCGCCGCTTTGAGTTTTACGGCGAGCGCAACGGTGTAAAGATTTTCCACGATTACGGTCACCACCCTAGCGAAATCCGCGCCACGCTGGACGCCGCCAAGCGCGTACCGCACAATAAACTCTATTGCGTGTTTCAGTGCAATAGCTATACGCGCGCGCGTACGCTCTTTTGCAACAACGTGACCTGCTTCGCGGATGCGGATCATGTGCTGGTGCCGGATATCTACCCGGGTCGCGAGAAGGACACCGGCATTGTTCACGCGCGGGATATGGTCGCCGCGATCAACCTGAGCAGCAACAACGCCGTGTATATTCCCACGTTTGAGGAAATTCGCCTCTATCTGGACGAACATGCGCAGCCGGGCGACCTCGTGGTCACCGTCGGTTCCGGCGATGTGTATCGTCAAACGAAGAAACTACTTTAACCACAAACCATTCCGTTTGAGGGGGTATTTTGTATGCCGTCCATCTTGGAAGCGTTGAAAGATTATATGCCGGACAAAGCGGTGCTGGATCAGCGCCCGCCGTTTGACGTCGACCTCTCGCAACCGCTGTTTCACAAAGGGAACGAAATCGGTTGCATCACGCTGCACGGAATCGGCGGCACGCCCGCGAATATCCGCGTGGTGGCGGATGCGCTGATCGCGAAAGGCTACACCGTCATCTCCCCGATGATCCCCGGTCACGGCGAGACCGTCCGTGCGCAAAACGCATCTACGGGCGCGCAGTGGCTCGACGGCATCCGCGCGGCCTACCGTAGGCTCAAGGAGGAAGGTTGCACACAGGTCTATGCGCTGGGGCTCTCGCTCGGCGGCATCCTCTGTGGTCTGCTGGCGGAAGAGGAACATCTGGACGGGCTTGCGCTCATCTGCACGCCCATCAAGATGAAGCGATATCTGCGCATCGCCCGCGCGCTCAGCCCGATTATCCCCGTGGTGGGATATCCCGAGAGCCGCGGGGGAAAGCCCGCCTGGGGCGACAATCTCTACGCGCAGATGTATGGTGGATTTTCCACGCGAAAACTCGTCGATCTCGGCCGGCTTGCGCGAAAACTCAAGCGAAATCTCGACAAGATCGACTGCCCGACGCTGATCATCTCCGCCGGACTTGACGATAAAGTAGACCCTGCGAGCATCGAGATCTTCTGCACAGGAGCGATCAATGCGCCAAGCGTGGATTTATCGGAGTTTGACAACTCTCCGCACGGCTGCACCTACGGGCCGGAGCGGGATGCGGTCGCCGCGCGCTGCGCTGACTTCGTTTCCGCGCTGGTTGACAACGCGGCCCATGCTTCGGTATAATTCCTCTTGCCGTGTGTTTTCGCGGCAACACAAAACCGCATATTTGTCTCCGTAGCTCAGTAGGATAGAGCGTTCGCCTCCTAAGCGAAAGGCCGCGCGTTCGAATCGCGCCGGGGACGCCAAATGCAAAAACCACCTTAAGGGTGGTTTTCGATTTCTTAGATTAATATCAGTGGGGAGGAATTTAATACGGTGATTTCGCTCGTTGAGGTTCCCCAAGCAATCTGATAACGAAGCATCATATTGGATGAATTGAAACATCTTTGATAATAGCGCTTAGAATTATAGATGCTTAATCGATAAAAACGCACTTTCTATAGTTGTACAACAGCTCATAATAACGTAAGATTGAAACAGATATTCGTAATTCAAGGTGCAATTACATGGCTTCAAATTATTAGTTTTTTCTTAAGGTTTAAAGAACTATGTGCTAATAAAAACAGCTAGGA
>Ga0302293_10000279_pt1 | contig 28827 bp, 24 predicted proteins | sample III_Fen_N2_2_FD_198758 | JGI IMG/M metagenome (GOLD analysis project Ga0302293, IMG submission 198758) | Peat permafrost microbial communities from Stordalen Mire near Abisko, Sweden - III_Fen_N2_2 | ecosystem: Environmental > Terrestrial > Soil > Wetlands > Permafrost | place: Sweden: Abisko...
GGATCGTCTTTTCTTCAAAGGCGGTGCAAAGATACGGCTTTTTCCGAAACTACCAAACGATTTTTCAACTCATAATTCAGAATTTATAATTCAGAACTGAATATCGTTTGGCTTTCAGAGTTTTATTGTTTAAACTGTTTTCAGATATTCAGTCACATTTTTCTCAATACGCGTTGAAATGTCCGCTATATCGGCTTTATCGAAAGATTCTCCACTGATATTTTCGAACAATTCTATATATCGTTCGCTGATTCCTGCCACAATTTCCGGAGTCATTTCGGGTACGGTTTGTCCGTCTTTTCCCTGAAAACCGTTTTCCATTAACCATTCGCGAACAAATTCTTTAGAAAGCTGTTTTTGTGCTTCTCCTTTTTCAAAAAGTTCCTGATAACTGTCGGCATAAAAATAACGCGAAGAGTCAGGTGTATGAATCTCGTCAATCAGGTAGATTTTACCATCACGACGTCCAAATTCATATTTAGTATCCACCAAAATCAAACCACGTTTAGCAGCTATTTCTGTACCACGCAGGAATAGTTCCATGGTGTATTTTTCCAGCATTTCATATTCTTCTACCGACACCAAGCCCTGACTTAAGATTTCATCGCGGGTAATGTCTTCGTCGTGACGACCAAGCTCCGCTTTGGTAGTTGGAGTGATTATAGGTTGTGGGAAACGTTGATTCTCGCGCATGCCATCAGGGATCTTTACACCGCAAATTTCGCGCACGCCGCTTTTATAGGTTCTCCAGGCACTTCCGCAAAGATATCCGCGTACAATCATTTCTACAGGGTATCCTTCGCAACGTAGACCTACTGTCACCATTGGGTCCGGACTAGCCAGTTTCCAGTTTGGAACAATGTCAGCCGTTGCATCCAAAAACTTTGCTGCAATTTGATTCAACATTTGCCCTTTGTAAGGAATTCCTTTAGGTAAAACCACATCGAATGCCGAAATACGGTCGGTAGCAACCATTACCAGCAAGTCGTTTTTTACTGTATACACATCACGTACCTTGCCGTGATACACATTTGTTTGTCCATCAAAATGGAAGTCAGTGTTAGTTAAAGCATTCATTAAATATGTAAATTATTTTTGATAACTTGATTATAATCAATTATATATTTTTGTATTCGTTCTGCTTCAGATTTAGTTATATTCCTAAATCCGATGCTTTCTTTCAGTCTTTGTGTTCCAAATTCATCAATAATTGCTCCCAACGAAGTATTTAAAAACATGGTTGGAACAGACAATACATCGCTCATATCAATAATTACCTTGTCATGTGCAATTATTGAATCTTTAATATCCCTAAATATAAATTCTCCTGCATCTGGATAGGGTTTTTCTGCCAAAATACTTTTTAATAACACTGTTTTCATAATTTTTTATTTAATAAAAGAATGAAAAATCTTCTAAGATCTCTTCTTTTTCGAAACTGTCAATTGCAATATCAAAATAAATCAAAGTTCCATTAAAATCAAATGGTAAATCCAAAACACTAATGCTTAATTTATCATCCTCTAAATAAAGTATTGCCCTATTACTGACAATTCTCAAAATATCTCCTTTTTTGATTGAAGATGTTACATTATCTAATCCAAATCCTTTATTATATTTCTTTGATTGAGACGAGATTCCAATTTTAATTGAATTCTCCAAAGCTATACAATCATTTTCATAATTATTATACCTCTTTCTAAGTGTTTGAGCAATTCCTTTTCCAAAGTCGCAAATAGCTACACGTATTTTCCCTGCTTCTTTGTCGTATCTTATAAATGAGAAAGCATTTCCACGTGCTTCAGCGTGGTCAAACACATTAAAATACAATTCATTTAAAGCGTTCTTCAATGAAGATAAATCAAATCCTGAAAAATAACTACGTTTAAAGTAATCATGAATACTAGAACTGTAGAAATCCTTACCATTTTCAGTAATTCTCCAAATATTTAAATCTGATATTTTTGGCGAATCTATATGGTCAGTTTTATTTACTCCCCAATATGTTTTTAAATTTATTTCGTCAAATAAAAAATCTCGTAATTTCTTGTCTTTAAATTCTAAACGAACGATATACCCTTTTGTTTGAATTTCATCAATAAAGCATGATAGTAAAACAATATGGATTGGCTCAAAGTTAGTTAATTGTACATCTTCGTCAAAAACTAATTCAATCATTTCTAATTTCTTAGTGTTTTGAATCTTTTTACGCCATTCCGTAACAATTTTTACCCATTCAATTTTAATTGGAGTTGTAAACTTAATTCTGAGTATAGGCATATATCTGTAATTTTTTCTTTAAATATACAAACTATTTTTTTAGAATCAAAACCTCTTTCTTATCATCCTCTTTCTCCCCTTTAGGTGTCGGGGGTAACCTTTTCTCATACGCATCCACAATGCGTTGTACCAGCTTATGGCGAACAATATCTTTTACATCAAATTCTACTTTGGCTATTCCTTTCACGTTCTTCAGCACATCCAAAGCATCAATTAATCCTGATTTTTGAGCGTAAGGCAAGTCTATCTGCGTCATATCACCCGTTATTATCATTTTGGCATTCAACCCCATGCGTGTCAGGAACATTTTTATCTGCATGGTGGTGGTGTTTTGTGCTTCATCAAGAATAACCACAGCATCGCTCAGCGTACGTCCACGCATAAAGGCCAGCGGGGCAATCTGAATGGTGCCGTTTTCCATGTATTCCTTGAGTTTGAGTGGCGTGATCATGTCCTGCAAAGCATCGTAAAGCGGTTGCAGATACGGATCAATTTTTTCTTTCATATCGCCGGGAAGGAAACCTAGCTTTTCGCCTGCTTCAACAGCCGGACGACTAAGAATAATCTTTTTTACTTCACGGTTTTTCAAAGATTTAACCGCCAACGCTATGGCTGTGTAGGTTTTGCCAGAACCTGCCGGTCCGATAGCAAAAAGCAGGTCGTTAGTTTCGAAATCTTTTACCAGTTTTTGCTGGTTGGCGGTGCGTGCCATAATGGATTTTCCATTTACTCCGTGTAAAATAAGGTGCTCAAACTTAATTTCTACCGGTGCATTTCCCTTTATAATTTCAATAACGTTTTCTTCTGATAAAGAGTTGTTGTCAAGACTAAACCTTTCAATTCTTTTTAAATTATCTATTAGCCGATCAACTTCATCGTCGCTTCCCGAAATTTTCACAACATGCCCACGTGCCATTAATCGCAGGTTAGGATGCAAATTTTTCAGTACCTGAATATTGGCATTATTTACACCATAAAAAACTGTTGTGTCGGTATGTTCGGAAAGTTCAAAGATGTGTTCTGTCATAGATTAGAATTTTAGCGGTGAGCAGTAAACTGTAAGCAGTAAGCTGTTTGTATACTTACTGTTTACTGCTGATTTTTTAGTCTGCGAACAAGGGGAATTTCTCCATTGTCTTATTCACTCTTTCTTTAACTGATTTGATAACTTCTTCGTTGTCAACGTTTGAAAGCACGGTTTCAATCATCTCGGCAATTTCCACCATCAAATCTTCTTTTGCACCACGTGTTGTGATAGCAGGAGTTCCAAGACGGATACCAGAAGTTTGGAATGCTGAACGACTGTCGAAAGGAACCATGTTTTTGTTCACCGTAATATCAGCTTCTACCAACACTTTCTCAGCTACTTTTCCTGTCAATTCAGGAAATTTTGAGCGTAGGTCAACCAACATAGAGTGGTTATCGGTTCCACCTGAAATAATGGTAAATCCACGGGCAATAAGAGCAGCAGCCAGTGCAGCAGCATTTTTCTTTACCTGAGCCTGATAAACTTTATATTCTGGTTGTAAGCATTCACCAAACGAAACGGCTTTAGCAGCAATTACGTGTTCCAGCGGTCCACCTTGTATTCCCGGGAAAACAGCAGAATCCAATAAAGCAGACATCATCTTGATTTCTCCTTTTGGAGTAGTTTTTCCCCATGGATTTGGAAAATCTTTGCCTAACAAAATAATACCACCACGAGGTCCACGAAGGGTTTTATGAGTTGTAGAAGTCACGATATGAGCCCATTTCAAAGGGTTTTCCAACAGTCCGGCAGCAATTAAACCCGCAGGGTGAGCCATATCAATCATCAAAATAGCACCAACTTTATCGGCGATTTCGCGCATGCGTTTGTAGTCCCACTCGCGAGAGTAAGCTGATCCACCACCAACAATAACTTTAGGTTGTTCGCGCAGCGCTACTTCTTCCATTTGGTCATAATCAACACGTCCTGTTTTTTCGTCAACATTGTACTCGCATGGTTTGTAAAGAATACCTGAGCTGTTTACCAACGAACCGTGAGACAAGTGACCACCATGCGATAAATTCAATCCTAAGAATTTATCACCGGCATTCATGCAAGCCAAAAATACAGCAGCATTGGCCTGTGCACCAGAGTGAGGTTGCACGTTAGCCCATTCAGCACCGAAAATTTCTTTCAAACGATCGATAGCAATCTGCTCACTTTCATCAACTACTTCGCATCCACCATAATAACGTTTTCCGGGATATCCTTCTGCATATTTATTTGTTAACACTGAACCCATAGCTTCCATAACCTGTTCGCTTACAAAGTTCTCCGAAGCAATTAATTCAATACCTTTCAACTGACGCTGTTTTTCGCGTGCAATGATGTCAAAAATAACCTGGTCTCTTTTCATTTTTTTTAATTCTTTACCCCTAAATCCCCTAAAGGGGACTTTAAGAGTGATTTATGTTTAGTTTATTTTATTCAATTTATTTTTGGTTGTATGAGCTCGTAACAGCCTTTTATTTTATATTTTGCAATCCCTAATAGGATAAAAATGCCACCTATAGACGTAAAATTACAAGGAGAAGTTGCTGCTTTTTTCTGGAAATTTTCATTGTACCATTGTCTTGTAAAACTTTTGTTATCAAGTAACCTTCGGTATGCTCCTATAAATTCTGCTTTACTTATGGTCTTTTTTCCTGTACTATATTTTAGAAAATTATTTTCATTATTTTTATTAATATATAAAATAATGCATGGCTTACCTTGGGGTTTAGGAATATTAGTCTTCCCTACTACAATATTTGTATCATTCAGAATCATTTCAATAATTTCTTCCATAGTATCTGATTTTAGTGGTTTAACAGTGTTTGAAACCTCTCAAAAAATTTCCCCACGTGAAAACCATCCATCAGCGCATGATTGGCGTGAACATCCACCGGTAGCCACATTTTATCACCATCTCGAGTTAGTTTTCCAAACGTGATTTTGGGAATGCTGCGACCTACACTCAAAATACGTGCATGATTTACAGCCGTAAAGTCTGCCCACGGAAGTGTTGAATAATGAATCAGATTCTCGCCGTCGAACGTAAATTTCAAACCTTGCTCGGCTTTCACCCGTTCTACTTCTGCTGTAGCCCGATCCATAAATTCGTCAATATTTTCATTATAAGGCATATATCCGCACCCATAAGTTTCGTCTTCACGAAAAATGGTAGGCCCTGCTCCTACGCTATCATAACAATACACTTTATCATCCTCTATGCGATACCGAAATTCTTCAATTTCGTTGACTGTTTTCAACGACAAATATAAGTAATATAAAGAAAATGGATAACCTGCATCCTTCGATTTTTTATATGCTGCCGAACATTCTACACGAACAGTTACACCAAATAACGGCTCATTGAAGTTTTTGAAAACTTCAAAATGCTCGCGGCGCTTCCATGTCGAAAGGTCTATTTCGTGTTTCATATATCAGTAAACAAGTATTTAGTAAACGAGTAAACAAAATTCGAAACTGCGTATTATTTCTTCTTCTTAACTGTCCACCCAAATTTTCCGATTTCTTCACCCAGCTTATAATAATGACCGTGCGAATAAGCAATCAGTTTTGCTGCTCCCAAATTAAACTCTCCGGTTTCAGGATGAATATAACGGCTATCGGCCTGCACATTGACCACCTCAGAAATAAACATATCGTGCGAGCCCAGTTTTACAACCTGCTTTACTCGACACTCAATACTGAGAGGCGATTCTTTGATAATGGGAGCCATTATAAATTCTGATTTTGCCGGTGTAAGCTTCATCTCCGAAAACTTATTAAAATCTTTCCCGCTTTTTACGCCGCACCAGTCAGTGGCATAAGCCATATCTTCGTTAGTCAGATTTATTACAAACTCTCCGGTGCGTTTGATTATTTCATATGAATGCCGCTCCGGACGAACTGAAATATAGCACATAGGAGGATTAGTACAGATGGTTCCAACCCAGCTAATCGTAAGTAAATTATATTCTTTCTGAGTACTGCCACAAGAAACAAGTACAGCCGGTAATGGATAAATTAATGTTCCCGGTTTCCAGGACACATGCCCTTTGCCAGAATCACTTTCCACTTCACTAATCGGGATATCAGGCTTTATTGCTTTCTTATCTTCTTTCATACAAAGTTTGATACATTATTTTATTTTCACTTCATCGCGTTTTATTTCACGCTCACAATAATGACATTTCAACATAATATCTCCATCATTGTTCAGTACATGAAAACGAGTGGTTACAGGTTGGTGATTCGTTATACAATTGGGATTTGCACATTGTACTATTTCCCTTATCTCCTCGGGTAAAATCAAGGGTCTTTTTTCAACCACCTGATAGTCGCGAATAATATTGATTTTGGCATTTGGCGCAATTAGCGCTATTTTATTCGTTTCGTCCACTTCCAGAATTCTGTCTGAAATTTTCACCAGACCTTTAGAGCCTATTTTGGCACTTTCAAGATTGTTGGCCAGGGTTATTTGATTTAAACTGGTTTCTATATGCAAAATTGAAACCACTTTAAATAACTTGTCGGATGGTATATGATCTATAACGGTGCCGTTACAAAGTGCTGCTACTTTTAATTTCTTTTCCATGTAAATCCTGTATTAATTCAAATTTTAAATACTGACCTTTTTTAGCCCAGAACTACTTTACTCATAATAGCTTGCCTTACATACAATCCATTTTGAGCCTGCCGGAAATAATACGCCTTCTCGTTACTGTCCACATCCGGATCAATTTCGGTAACTCGCGGTAGTGGATGCAGTATCCTCAAATTTGCTTTGGTGTTAACCAGCATCGAATTCTTTAGGGTATAAACATTCTTTACTCGTTCGTATTCCATTAAATCCTGAAAACGTTCTTTCTGAACCCGCGTCATATAGAGAATGTCGGCATCATTAAAGTTATCATTCAGCTCATTTACCTCTGTGAATGGAATATTGTTTTTTCGGCAAAACACTTTGTATTCGTCAGGCATTTTCAATTCATCCGGAGCTATAAATTTGAATGTAGGATGAAAATGCGACATAGCCATAATAAGCGAATGTACAGTGCGCCCATATTTTAAATCTCCCACCAGACAAATGGTCTGATTTTCAAGCGTACCTTGTGTTTTCAGAATTGAATATAAGTCGAGAAGCGTTTGCGATGGGTGCTGATTGGAACCATCACCGGCATTGACAATGGGCACCGGCGATACTTCGGCTGCATACCTGGCAGCACCTTCAAGCGGGTGTCGCATCACAATAGCGTCAGCATAACAACTTACCATGTGAATGGTATCATTCAGGGTTTCGCCTTTAGACGAACTGCTGGTAGCTGCATCTGAAAAACCAATAATAGAACCTCCCAAACGTATAACAGCTGTTTCAAAGCTGAGTCTGGTTCGGGTTGAAGGCTCAAAAAACAAGGTAGCAATCACTCTCCCATCCAAAGTTTTACGATTTGGATTGGCTTCAAAATCGGCAGCCGAATGGAGAATAGCCAGAATTTCTTCTTTGCTGTAATCGGCAATTGATACTAAACTGTTGTTGCTCATGGTTTGTAACTTATATCCAGCCCCAAGCCCACAAGGGGTTTTAAGACTTGTTATTTATATCTTTAAAATAAATCTTTTGTTCTTTCTAAATTCCTCTTTGGGGAATCCAGTGGCTAAAAAAAAACCAACATAAATCTGCGACGGATTTATATTGGTTTTTTTGAATTTCTTAGGGGCAACTTTTCAGCGCAACTATTTTGCTGTGAGTTGCTTTGTTCGAAAAAATATTTAAAGTTTCTCGTTTCCATTTCTGATCGCAAAGATAGTGGAAATTTTGCAATAAATAAATAGAAAAGTATCAATTTGTTTTACGGAATATTAAAGTATTTTACCCACTCTGAACAACAAATCTTAGTTCAGTGGTCTTTTTTTGATCATACCGCCTTTAGCATCTTTCACGCTATGCATGATTATAAAAGCATCATTGTCTATTTTTTCTACTTCTGTATTCAGTTTGGATAACTCCAATCTGGTTACCAAAGTGTAAATGATATTTGTTTCCTTTAATGGTTCACCTCTTTTACTAAATCCTTTTTTTCCTGAATATATGGTACAACCACGTCCCAGTTTTTCGATTATAGCCAGTCGGATCTCTTCATTTTTTTCTGAAATTATAGTTACACCGATATACTCTTCAATTCCTGAAACCACAAAATCTACTGTTTTTGCCGTCGCCAGATAAGTAAGAATAGCATATAATGCAATTACAACCGAAAAAACATAAGCCGCAACCGAAAATATCAACACATTAAAAACCAGTATAATGTCTCCTATAGTCAACGAAGTTCGTCGGCTGATATATACAGCAAGAACTTCGGTACCATCCAACACCGAGCCTCCTCTGATAGCTAATCCGATACCTAAGCCCAGAAAGAACCCGCCAAAAACAGCTATAAGCAATTTATCATCAGTAACTGAGGGAAAAGGTACAGCATGTACAAATACGGCTAATAGAATAATCGCAAATAAACTTTTTAGTGCAAAGTGTTTATTTACGGTGAAATAAGCCAATATGAGGAATGGAATGTTTATTAAAATCAAAAGAACAGAAAGAGGAATTGTTGTAACTTCGGCTGTGATAAGCGATATACCGGTAACTCCTCCATCCACAAACGAATTGGGAAGTAAAAAGCCTCTTAATCCGAAACTTGCAGAAACAACTGCCAATAGTATAAAAAAAATATCGCTTCCCCAATGAGAAAACTCGACTTTTATATTTTGAACTTCATTCTCAAAATCTTCTGCGCTTATGGTATCTATTTTGTTTTTCAGTTTATATTTTACAATATTCCGAACTATAGTATATTGAATAAATGGATGCATAGGTTATTTGTTTTTTAGGTTAGACATTTACACCAAAAATACAAAAATATATTCAAGCACAACCTATTGATATACTGAGATAAACACACTTTAACTAATCTAAACTTACTCCTAGTATTTTGTTGAGTTTTGTCTTTATCAGTTCAGAGTCTTGCTTTCTGGCAGTTAGTACCAGACAACAATTGTTATCAAATGTCTGTTCAGAGATTTGTGCACCAGTATCTTTTATTATACGCATCACATCGTTCATCAACAGGTAGTCGAATCTTACTGAAATTACCTCATCAACCGTTTTTTCAATTATTTCAGCTTGATTAAGAGCATCGGCTGTAGCTTCTTTGTATGCAACTACCAGTCCGCCTGTACCAAGCAGAACACCGCCGAAGTACCGGACTACAATAACCAATATATCTGTTAGTTCACGAGAATTTATTTGTCCCAAAATTGGTCGGCCGGCTGTACCGGACGGTTCTCCATCATCGTTGGCTCTGAAATCTTTATGCTCAGCACCAAGCATATAAGCATAACAGACATGTCGGGCATCGTAATACTGTTTTCTATATTCTTTTATAATCTCTTTTATTTCTTCGGCAGTTTTCACAGGGATAGCAAAAGACAAAAATTTACTTCCTTTCTCTTTGTATATTCCTTCAGCAGGGGATGATATAGTTTTATAGGTATCTGACATTGGTATATTGAATAGGGTATAGTTAATCTGATTATTGCGGCTGTCCGTGCAAAAGTACAATTAAATTGATGGTTTTAAAATCAATAAATTCAGAAAAATCATCCCGAAAAACTAAAAATACAGTATCTTTGCAGGAGTTATAAACAACCGACTACTCTTGTTGTTAGTATAAATACAGTGTAAATGCCTCTTTAGCTCAGTTGGTAGAGCAATTCATTCGTAATGAATAGGTCGCGGGTTCGAGTCCCATGAGAGGCTCTCGATAATTCATAATTCACAAATCATAATTGTTTATTTATGTTGATGTTTCAGAACGGCTTACTGGCAACTTTTATCCCTGAGATTCTCATGGTGATAGGCTTCGTTCTGTGCTTATTCACTCCCGGTTATAAGGCTAATAATTCACATACAGAACAAACGCCTATAGTTGCTCATGTAGCCAGTTTTGAACAACGTCAAACCGTTACCTACGAACTATCAATACATGATTTTCAGGCTGTAGCCGAATCTGTTCAGGAAACAGGACTTACGCTACAACCCTATATTGATAAACAGACACCAAACAGATTTGAGTTTAAGTTTTCTACATCTGCGGGGCTCAGCTTTGTTGATTTTTCCCGTCCCCCACCCTCTTTCATTTCATAAATAACTCTGATTGAACTATAATCAGACATGTCGAACAGGTATTTTGCTGTTTGACGTTCTTCTGCATCCTTTTCATAAAGTGCAGAATACTATGCTATTTTAAATTATAAATGAAAGAAAAATGAATAAATTATTTTTTCTGGCTGTTTTTGTTTCAACGAGTCTTATTGCCGTAGCTGAAGATAAAATTGACACTACACATGTTGTAAAACTGGAAGAGGTTGTAGTAAGCTCATTGAAAGAAACATCACCACGCCAGACGCCCGTTTCGTCAACAGTATTGACTACTGCAGGAATAAAGACATCGCAGATTACCAGTGTCAGAGATCTAAATGCTCTGGTGCCTAACTTTTATATCCCCGATTATGGTTCGGCTATGTCAACTACTTCGTATATACGTGGTATCGGCTCCAGAAACAGCGGTCAATCAATGGGTTTATATGTTGACAATGTTCCGTATTTCGAAAAATCTACTTTCGACTTCGACTTTTTTGATATACGCCAGATAGAAGTGCTTCGTGGTGCACAAGGCACGCTTTACGGACGAAATGCAGAAGGCGGTATTATCAACATCTACACACTGTCACCACTTAATTATCAGGGTACAAAACTATCAGTAGATGCTGGAAATTATGGATTACTAAACGCCAAGCTTGGTCATTACGGTAAGCTTACCAACAACCTTGGATATGCTGTAAGTGGTTATTATAATCACAGTAATGGATTCTTCACCAACCAATTTACGCAAAAATCGGCGGACAAAGAGACATCTGTTGGTGGACGCTTAAAACTGGATTGGAGCATTTCGCCCGAATTTACAGCTCAATATGCACTTAATTTTGATCATGTTGATCAGGCGGCTTTTCCATACGGAGCATACGATTTGACTACAAACAAAGTTGCTCAGCCAAGTTTCAATGATCCAATGTCATATAACCGGAATATGCTCACCAATAGTCTGTCATTGCAATATCAGACCAAAGGTTGGATATTGACCTCTATCACTTCGCATCAGTATTTCGAGGATGATATGAAGATGGATTTAGATTACTCAGCCAGCGATAAGATGGCATTGCAACAAATGCAAAAACAAAATGCATTTAATGAAGAACTGATATTTAAATCGAACAGTCTGAGTGATTATCAATGGAGTTTCGGGGCTTCGGGCTTTATGCAACAACTTGACAACAACAGCCCGCTTAACATGAAAAATTATCACCTGACCATTCCCGGTTTTTTTAATACCGACAATAAAGGTGCAGCACTTTTTCATCAATCTACGTTGAATAATCTGTTGATAAAAGGTTTGTCGGTAACCGGTGGATTAAGACTGGATTATGAAGATGTAAACCTTGATTACAACACCTATGTGGATCAGGTAGCTACCGCGAAATTCAAAGGCAATGAATCGGTCACGTTTACCGAATTGCTTCCTAAACTTTCGCTGAAATATGAGTGGAATGATCGGCAGTTTGTGTATGCCACTGCATCGCGAGGATATAAAACCGGTGGATTCAATGTTCAAATGTTCTCCGATTTACTGACCAATGCATTGCCTCCATTGAGCATAACGAATCCCGATGTACGGAAAACTACTTTGTATAAGCCCGAATTTAGTTGGAATTATGAGATTGGCGGTCAGTGTCTTACATTCGAGAACCGATTAAAAACAACTGTTTCGGTCTTTTACAGCAAACTGGATAATGTGCAACTGGCAAAAATATTTTCGAGCACCAGCGGACGTGTGGTAACCAATGCCGGACAGGCTGAAAGTAAAGGTTTTGAACTATCGTTGGATGCAAATTTGGGAAGTGGTTTCAGCGCTACCATCAATTATGGATATGCTAAAGCAACCTTCATAAACTATACCGACACATTGAAAACCTATAGTTCGACAGGGAAAGCGGTTTATACTCCGGTAGATTATAAAGGAAAATACGTGCCGTATGCTCCGCAAAACACCTTAAGCCTTAGTGGAACTTATGAGCACGAATTCAGGAATAGCTTTATCGATAGAATATCTGCCACTGTACAATATACCGGAATAGGCAAAATATACTGGACCGATGCAAATGATGTTTCACAAAGCTTTTATTCACTTGCAAATGCAAAGATAGGTATTTCAAAAGGTGCACTGGGCTTAGAACTGTGGGCCAAAAATATATTGGATACCCACTACAACGTATTTTATTTCTACTCCGGAGGAAATTTCGGTCAGCAAGGAAAACCTACTCAAATAGGCGCGACACTGAAAGTTGAGTTTTAATGTATCGTTGAGTATTTTGTCAAAGCCTATCTGTTCAACTATCGCCCTCTCCCCCAAAGGAGAGGGTTTTTTCTGTAGTACAACATATGTTATTCTAAAATAACATTCAGAGAAAAAGACTTGTAACTACTTATATCCGATTGGACAGGGTTGTGTTCATACCAATTATTCATTGTGAATTATGAATTATTTCTTCAACACTCCTATCACTCCTTGCGGCGTAATAGTTTCGGCACTGATGCTAAAACTTTTACAACTGCTGTTATTATAAAACTGAATTATGGCTTTACCGTCTTTATTTGTTCTGACAGAAGGATTCCAGTACAAGGTACGACGATAATCTGATTCAGGTGGTAGTATACTGTAATTCGGACTGTAAAACTCCTTTATCTGACTGTAACCATCCAACCAGGTCTTACGGACACCTTTGCCGGGCTGCGTCGGAGTATTCCAGTCGGGGAAAGTTTCAAGAAAAACTACACAGCTATAGCAAGCAGGTGGATCGTTCACTGGGTCCCACCAGTCACTCGGTTCTACGTATTTTGCAATTGAACGCGCATCCTCGCTGATATACAGTGATTTGATACAGTCCGCTCTATAATAACCTGGAATTCTTACATTTTCCACTATATTAGTTATCGTATAATTAACTATCAAAAGCGGACTTCTATTTTTATACATTAGTCTTCTATTTGCACCAGCATATACCCAATGAAAATCCTTATTTTTTTTCACTAAAAAATCACCCAGAAAATCTTCTGTTACTTCTCCCTGATCCCAAACCTTATCCTGCTCTGCATAAACATCATAATAAGCTACTGATTTCGAACGGTTCTCCAGAATGTCCTTTTCCTTGCTATACTTTTTTGCTTTCACCACCACTTCTTTCAAGTGCAGTATTTTACCTTGTACGCCTTTCTTTGCTATTGAGTCGTAGTTAATCTTCGGTACAGCGATTGGAGTTGAGTCTTTCGCCACACGAAGCAATGTCTCGTTTACAGTCGGTTTATCTTCTTCGGGGATGGGCACTTGGGAAAATAAGTCGGTATAGCGATATTGCTTGGGCTCGGGGCTGAACAGTTTGTCCAATACCGTGCGGTAATCTTTCTTTTTCCCGTTTTTCCTTACAGCTAAAACCATTTCCCATCTCCCCTGCACATCGGCATTGAAACTAAATCGTCCCAAGCTATCGGTAACAAAAGACTCTACAAAACTATTATACAACTTGGTACTATCATCTTTCTGGGTAATAAGGCTCGATACTTTTACATTCGATTTAGGAATCGATCTCACAAACGAAACAACCTGACCATTAATCTCAATTCCTTTCTCGGGTTGGTGTTTCAGCTCAAAGGTTTTCTTGCCGCTCACCCAGTCCCAGTTGTAGCGATGCCAACCCTGTACCATTAGGAGTAAGTCCAATGCCCGTTGGTGTATTGAATCATTAGATTCAAAATAATAATCAGGATTGTGCACATAGCCTTTTATTTCGGACATCAGCAGTAGATTGGATTGCATGTCCTGATCGGGTTTTACATCGTTCTGCTTGTCTTTGACAGAAACCGAGAAAGTAGTTTCCACCGGAATCGTATCTCGTTCGGTAAGGGCAAAGTGCATATTGACTTGTTCGTTGGAATTGTAGGACTTTTTGTCCATTTTCACCTGAATGTTTAGCTTTTCCTTTCGGTGAATAAACAAAAGTCTGTCACCTAGAATTTGTCCTTGCGAATTGAATAATATAAGCCTTGAAACTCCTGCAGGAAAATTGGTTTTGCAGATTCGAAAATCAATCGGCTTACCTTCCGAAGTATCAATCATTAGGTATTTCTGCAGGGAACTTCCGCTTAATAACACCAATCCGAATATACCGCTTGGCGTATCGTTGTTTGAAAGCACACTCACCCCAATACTATCGGGGCAGGAGAGGTTATCTACTTTCAGCACGATTCCTTTGGGCTGAACTAATGGTAAATCAAAAGTATATTTTTTGTCTTTGTATTCAACAATTGCCTGTGGAAATTTCTCGGCTTTGTTTTTTTGTATGGATAATGCTTTTGTCGGTATATATGTAAAAACCCCTTTCCCGTCATGTACCGATTTAAACCGAACGATGGTTTCCTGATTTACCCCTACCACTTCTCCTGTCACCTCAATCGGATTCCCAAACGCATCCGTAGCTTCAAAAGCCACTTGTGAAGCCACTCCGGCCACCAGATTTCCCCCTTCAGGATAAAACTTCAGATTTACTGCTTTCTCTTTTACAGGCGTTTTTCGCAATACCGGATACGCCCCCCGTCCATACTTCATTAGACTTTTTTCCTGATAAGCACCCGGTTTGGTAGGTTTATCGTAAACGGCAAAGGTACGGGAGAATATAGTTTCTTCCCCGAAGTTGAGCATATACTTAGTATAAGCCCGCACTTCATAAAAACCGGAATAAAACGGCAGTTTGCCCAACTTAAAACTCCCGTGACACCGTCCGTTTTCCACCTTGAGAATTTGTGTTTCTATCACTTCTCCCCCGGGATTGAGCAGTTCCACATAAAGTGTTTTGCTCAGGGTACTGGTCTTATGAAATCCCGAAGCAACCAGATAGCAACTAAACCAAATATCGTCCCCCTGATAGTAGGTGGAATTATCAAAGTGTAGATACACTTTTTCCTGTGGCAGGTTTTTGGAAAAATGATCCACAATACTAACGTACCGCGCCAGTTTGCTGATAATAGAGTCGTTTCTTTGGGCGAAAACCTGGGTTATCAGGCTTAAGAATAGGAAAACTATTACTTTTTTTGGGATGTTCATATTGGAATAGTGATTTTTATGCATTTCATTAGGTCTCGCGATTTATAATCGCGATTGTTATATTAGTCCGCGACTTGGAATGACTCTCTTTGGTCATGACCGTTGGTTCGCGAGTCCCATATTTCAATAAAAAGTTAACAATATTGCAAAGATAATTATTTTTGTCAAATTAATGTTGTTAGACAATAAAATGCCATGAATTAAGTAACAGTAAAAATTATTTTAATTGCCATCCCTTTTATAGGACGGCAATTAATGAATTATCAACCGACAACTATTTATTCTCAACTCTTTTCACCACCATACTTGTTTCCCATTCTCATACGTAAAAATGCGTTCTTCAATACCTTTAGTCAGATTTCTCAACAACAGTAACGCATTGGTAGGTACATTCCTATAAGTAAGACGGTATGTTACATTTGATCCTGTTTGTTGCCCCAGTGATATCCATTTGTTATCCCAGTAAAACAGTTCGTACAACTCGCCGTTACAAATGCAGTTCCCATCGTCTCGTCTTAGGTAAGCAATGCGCCCAATCCTTTCGGGCTTATCGAAAACAAGACCCACCCACGAGCCTTCGGGTTCCTTTGCCTGATACTGGGTGAGTACATCGCCATCGAAAGCATTGGCGTATTTTCGGTCACCCAGTGGATGATTATTTCCAAATGCACGACCGGCAAGTCTTGTAAATGAGCCCGGAGGACAGAGTTCAATTTCGGAAAGCCCCCCGTTGGGGTTATTGGGCAAAAGATACCTGAAGTATTTATATCTTCTCTTCAGGTTTATTTTTACAATTTTGAAATAGGCTTCAGCTGTATCCTTAATAACATGAATATCTACCGGATGCATAAAGTTTGAATCGTTAGACACCTGAAACCGTCCTCCTATCATCGTGGGACCGAGCCATGCTGACATACGGGTTTGATATTTGCGGTTTAATACCACTGTCTTGCGTTTTTGCAAATTTGGTTTTAAAGTTGTAATTGTACCATTTCTGTGCAATATTATTGGATATGCTGCCGGTAAAACTTTGTTATCATGATAATAAGATGGCAAGCAAGCAATATTTTTATTGAGATTTTTAAACAGCACGTCTCCATTATTTATCTTGCTCCATGCTACCGGCACCCAATTTATGTTGTCGAAAACAGATAAATAAACAAATTTATGTTCGTTGGGAGGTAAACTGAGTAGTTTTATCGGAACATCAATGGTTTGATAATAGTTTTTTGTTACATCTTTTAAGCATGGCGAAGCTAATTTTAATGGGATTTCCTCTTTACCGCTTATATGAGCAAGGGATGTTAGTTGTTTTGCAAAAGTAACACGATATATTTTCGCTGGAATCCTATCAGGAACGATTTCAATATGTTTTCCTAAAACAACATAATCTCCAAAACCAAATGCAAGCGGTTTATTTTTTTCATCGATGAGTGCGTTCCATTCATGACCACAGCTTCGCGTAGCCCATTGAGGAGTGCATTCCATTGCAACCGGAACTCCCAGCATTCTGGCTGCAAGCTGACCTTGTAAGCTATAATCACGGCATGTTCCTGATATTAAAATTGAAAGTAAATGAGTATTAAAGTCAAGCATTTCACCAGGCATAAATCTCAAACTCCCAGGTCCTGTCTTCAGTGCATCACAAATATCTTTAGCAGTAATTAAATTGTCCTCATCTATAAGCGATAATGGATCTCTATTCAGTTTATTCGCAAATTCATTTACCCAATTGACAGAGGGACCTTCAAGTGTACGAAAAGGAACAGTAATCAAAACTGGCGGAACATACGGCTGATTTTTCTTTGCCCGTATTCTTGAAAATAGTTGAGGAATAAGATGATTGTTGAATTCCTTCCGCCAGTCACTAAGAGGTTCTTCCCCTACTCGATAGGGAAGAATATACTCACAAAAATCTTCAAAACTTAAGTGTTTAGCATAAGGCGATTGCCATGCTTCAAATGCCTCGTCAACATTCTGAATCAAAAATTTCGCATTCACTGCCTGCAAATCGGATATATAGCGAACGTCGGACCAATCGTGTTTTTTATATATGGAATCAAACAGCGGGTTTAGTTGAGCGGGATCTGTCTTCTTTTTGAACAATGAATCCAACTCTACTTGGAATTTTTCCCACTGAATGCTTTGGTTGGAAAAGTGTACATCCATGTTTTCGATTAAAAAGATAATAGCTTTTCGTTTCAGTGAGTCGGAAGCAAACCACGAATAATGTCTGATAGCCTTTTTAAGCTCCAACTGATTGTTTCCTGCCTTTCTGAAAATTGGATCCAATGATTTGGGATAAGATGTAAAATCGGGAAGGAAAAAAAACAAGACAATCGGAATCAAGAGAAAAAATAGAATTTTGTAGGATTTATTTATTGATTTTTTCATCGGTTTTGTGCTCATTTGTTTATCGTTGTTTTAATAGTTCCGCCATTTCAGCCTTAATTGAAATAACATCCATCGAACTTACTTTTTCGGGTTTCGTAGTGATGATTTCTGCCAATTTACAAGCTTGACCATTTTTCCCTTGTTGTTGATACAGCTTAGCCAGTCGATACAACGGAATAAACCGATTGGGAATCATGTCGTAAGCCATTTTCAGATGTTTTTCGGCTTCGGCATATTGTTTCATTTGTTGATAATTATCCGCAAGAATCAGTTGTATATCGTTGTCGTTGTATAATTTCGAGCATTCCGTCATTAATTCGTTACTTTTCTTCCATTCACCGATATAATTCAGTTCGGCAGCGTAGTTGTACAAAAACAACCCGTTACGGTTCATCCACGGATACAGACGGGCATATTCGGGCAATACTCTCCGGGTTTCACCCGCTAAAGATTGTTGAGCGATTGTATTCCAGTAGTATTCATTGTAAAACATTTTGCACGTAAGAGCCAATAATCCGACGCAAACCACTAATACTACCGGCTTAAGTACGGCCGTAACCCGTTGAGGAGATTGCCACACAGTAGGTTCTTTTTGCATAATTAAGGCTGCACTGAAAACTACTATAAGCCTCACAAAAGGATAACCTAACGGATAGGAAAAGCAGGCAAATACTGCAATGCCCGACAGGCATAGCATAGCGTAAAAGGTTTCCTGATTTTTGTTCTTCCGATACTCCCGAATAAGCAAATAAACAAAAAGCCCAACCAGTAATGCTCCCACCAAACCATGTTCAACCAGCAATAAGACAAACTCATTAAACGGATGCTTTACAATGTCTGCCAGCATTGCATAGCTACTGGCAGGATGATTTCTGAAGTAATCGGCCTGATAAAGCATATATTCTCGCTGAAAGCCACCTGCGCCATGTCCCAGCAACGATCTGTCGGCTATCATGCGGGCGGAGCATTGCCATATCAACAATCGCCCATCAGCAGAGTCCTTCTTTAGAAAATAGAGCACTACCAATAAGCCAACGACAAGTACGATGCCTCCTACTATTTTTGTCCGGTTGCTGAAACGATTCAGTCCTTTAATATACAATGCCTTTACAGCCCATATTCCACCCATCACAAGGATAGCAATTACTCCCGCACGCGACTGTGACAAAACCACCGCCCCTGAAATAAGTATTGCCGCTAATCCTCCGGTTAGCTTCCAATAAAGTTTTTTCTTTGCTAATAGAAATAATGCAAACGGAAAACACACCGATAACACCGCAGCAAATCCTGCCGGATTTTCAAAGCTACCGCTTATACGAAAGTTCGGAGCTGCCAGATTACTGAACCAATGCATATATTGCCCCAATCCGTAGATAGCTTGGGCAGAGCCTATAAGTACAAGCCCTGCAAACAACCACTCCACGCTTACAGTTTCCATTCTGACCAACAAATAGAACAGCCATAACGACCATCCCGAGATGATCCACTCCAGACTTAGACTTCCGGTATATACCCCATAGATATTAGTCAGTAAAAGAAAGCCTCCAACCAGTATTTCAGTAGCTGATAGGCTTAATTTCTGCTGTTTGTATTTTACGACTAAAGCCAATACAGCCAACAAGCAACCACCTCCAACAGAAATATAAACTGTGGGGGCAGGAGGATTGGCAAAATGGCATGAGATAAGAAATATATTTAATGCAAATAAAATAAGAAGTAGGAAGATATTTAATGTTTTCATGAAAAAGGAGACAAAAAGAATAAGCTATTTTCTTTATTGGCAATAAAATATTTTAAGCTGTAATTATATGAAGTCATGATAATTACTATTTAGCCAACGAATCTAATTCCGATTCAAAAAGACTGATATTGAAATTGTCGTTTTTTACATATCCTTTCGCATCAATGATTACATAGCGGGGCAAACCGGTAATGGCAAATAATTGCCGAATGTAATTAAATTCATCGCTGGTCAAGCGGAATGAGTGAGCCAATTCCTGTTCTTTCACAAACTTGTCATAATCTTCTTGATAACCAGACCGTTCATCGGAAATAAATATAAAATCGAAGTCGCGATTGCCGATATACATGTCTCTTTTGGCTTTCATGGCTTTAATATTCCCTGTGCTTATACTGTTATTCAATGCCCAAATGTCGATAAACAGCTGTTTCCCTTTGAATGGATCAATTATCTTTTTCAAAACACTTGCCCCGGTTGAATTCGGTAATGCGTAGGAAACCTGAACCGTCTTTTGTGCTTTTTCTTTCAGGTACTCATTTCCTAATTTTACCAGAACCGTATCGGTTATCCCTTTATTCAACTTATTCCAATAACTGGTTATTTTATCAGGTTTTACCTGATTGAACGTATTTTTCAGTGTTCGTAGCTTCATTGTTTCATAAATAAAATTAGTTTGCAGTCCAAATTTAGCCTGCAATACCGAATCTTTCAATCTCCAATCGTTCAGGTTGTTTTCGAGGAGCTTATCGCCAATTTGTGCAGTCAGATAATTTTTTGAATAATCTTCAATTATCGACTTGTTTTTATTTAATAATCGTGATATCTCAACGCTTCGTTTTTGCAAAGCAGAAACACTGTCTTTGTTGTTTTTCAGTCGATTTACAAACGATAGTAATTGCAAATCACTTGCCGTAAGCAAATTCTTTTTTTCAAGCATAAACTCGTAAATGTCTTTATCGGGTTTGAAAGCGACCTTTTTAGGAGCCGACAGAAAGGGTTCGCTCATTTCAAACCTATTTACAAAAATAGGAAACTCATCGTTTATCAGCATCGATTTGTCGTTCAGGGGTATGAGCTTTGTGAAATCATAAAAATCTGCCGGAAGTGCTTGTTTGTAATTCACGGGATTGCTTTTCATGGCTTTCGATATTTTGACAATGGCATATTCAAAAAGCATGGTACCTGTTTGCATTGCTATTTTATTCTTGAGGATGCTTACGGTTTTGTCACTCAGCTTTTTTTCGTTGCGGGCTTTTTCGAGCAGGTTTAAATTTGTTTCCCGCCCTTTAAGCTGCTCACTCTTAAATGTCTCGGGTGTTTTCTCGTTTGCGAATTGTTCTATCTTATTTTTTTCAGGTTCATTGAGCATCACCGAATTTAGTTCTGCATTCTGGTTTGCGAGCAATCCTCCGTAGCGAATATCTTTAAATACATATCGCTTAGTAGGTTTACGACTCGCTTCCAAAAACTCCGACCAGTTAAGTTCGATGGATACAATGCTGCCCGGCTCGACATAAAATGGCACGAACTGGTTGGAAATAATCGCCCCGGAATAAATGGGGTACGATAACGGGATTTGAGCCTCAAATCTACCATCTTCGGCTATTTTGAGCAGCACATTTTGAGATTCGAAGGTAATGGCGTTCGTCAAATTAATCATACCGGAGGTAAACCCAAGTCGCTTGTCGTAACCGTTCAGGTAGCCGACAATCCGAGCTGTGTCGCGCCTGAAAAACGTGTTTGTATCTGACTTCTTTGGTTTGAAAGAACTCAATTGGTTGTTCAACCAGTTTTTCACCGCCGCCGGGGTTTCCTTACTGCCAAAAGTTTTGGGGCTGCTATTATCCAGCGAAATGCCGAATATATCCGTGCTGTAATCTATCTTTTTTACATTCTTGTCCAACGGTGGAAACACAATCACAACGGTACTATCTCCGGAATCAGGCATCCATAGTTTTTCATCAAATTTGGTTCCCCGCACTTCTACAGGTTCGTATTTTTTTCCGGTTTGGCAATCAACAATGCATTCCGATTTCCCGATTGTGACCCACCAATGTGGATAATATGTGACGTGTAAATATACGAGGGTTTCATTCGTACCTAACGCTATTTTATCAATATTAGAAATACCGGATGCCTTTAATTCATAAGGGGGATTGATAAGGGTAACAGGCTTTGCACCATAAGCAACTGTTGCAAAAATAAAAAACAACGAGATAGACGTGATTTTTTTCATGTAATGTGACTCTTAGATATATATGGTTATTGTGTAAATAGATTGATTTAAACCAAAAGAAGACCTCCAAGCCCCCATATTCTGTTTCAACGTGGCGAGCCGGAGATTTTCTTAAGCAAATGTGAAATTAAAAAAAGAAAAATACGATACAATTACTAATTACTATTTGCTTTCTATATCTTCTTTCCTCAGTTTCACTACCTGAAGAATTTGCGATAATGCTTTTTGGTCCTCACTTGGAATTTGCCTTTTATTATACTTCCATTCGCCGTTTTTATACTCAATACTATTATTCAACATATTGATATATTTGTCTTTGTTTTTTTGTCCGTTTTCAGTAAAGAACCATTTTAAAATCATGGTTGCACGGTCTTTTTTTACAATCATCATGCTGATGCAATACTTATACTTATCCATATAGGCTTTATGTCGTGGTATTTCAAACGTGATAAGGGAATCAGCGTTAAATGCATTGTGTATATTTTTACCCGTTGTGATCGTGACATGGTTTTCAAGATGTATGGAGTCACATTGCGATGGTACACAACTATCCAGACCAAGCATCCCTGCTATTTCGCCAATGACTAGATTTCTCGTCCAAAAACCATAACTGGGTAAAAGATTGTACAACAAGATACATTCTTTGTCGTTTGACTGAATGACAGGAAAATAGGCATATGACGCTTTCCAATCATTATCATCTTTATATATTTCAACATGTTTACTTTTTAAATCAGTAAAGTTGTCAGGAAGTTTACAGTTGATATTAAAGGTCTTTGAAACAATGTCGGCATACCATCTGAATGAGCCCGACTCCGGTATGTTGTTTTGAGAAAAACCAAGTCCGTAAACTAGTAAAATTAATGCAAGAAGGTAATTTCTTTTTGTATTTTTCATTTTAGTACAAGTTATAATTTATGGTTGATTCTCAAAAAAAAAACTAAAATCCACTTTCACAACCCCATGCTTGATATGCACAAACCACATTATCAAGTATTGCAGGTTTTTGTCCATCTTTGTCGGTGTAAAAAACAGCGCCGTTAAGACAAAAGTTTAAAATTCCTGCATGACCATCCGATGGATTATTTGGATTTCTGATGACAACAATAATCGTTCCATATGCAGGATAGCCCATAGTACCATTAAACGAGTCTGGATATATCGTAACTCGCTGTCCATTTAGAAAATGATCACATGCATCGGTAAAATTTTGAGTCCCATTTATGCCATTATTACCATACTCACTTGTTGCCCAAGAATTAACCGAATCATAAGACGAACTGCTTCCATAAGAACTCATACATAGCCAAATAGCTTGTTGGACACAGTCAGTAGTTGATCCGCTATTTTCACCAGGAGTTTTTAAACGGGGTGTGGAGCTATTTGAATATATGTTAGAAATTTTACTAGATTTATATATCAACTCTTTGATTTGATTAAATAAAACTTCTGAAATATTAACTTGACTTCCCGAAACAAATTGAGTTTCATAAACTCCATTTGTTTTATTTATTTTCAGTCGTTTAAATGCCTCTCCATAAGCTTGCATATCAGATTTCGTCCATTTATTTGAGTTTGTACTAGAAATCGTTAAATACGGCAACTGATTTACAGTTACATCATTACTTAAATCAGAGTCTTTTGTGCAACACACAAAAGTAAGACTTATAATCATTAGCGTAACTAACAATACCGCACTATATTTAAAATTCACTATATTTTTTCTCATTTCTTTATGTTGTTTAATTTTTTTCTATTATTCTTTCTACCTTTTTCGCAGGCAATTTCCTTCGCAATTTCCTCCAATCCTTGATTGAGAAAAATTATACTTATGCATTATTTTCGTACTTTTGTGCCGCCTCCTTTCCTTTTTACAATTGGTTTATTGAGTGTGAGGGATAAGTTGCAATCTGATCCAACCCAGTTGAACAAAAAGATAAGCCAACCCTCTTTTGTATTCTTATGAATTACTTAACCTAACGAGTTATTTTAACTCTATATCCAATCATAAATGTTTCTCTAAGCTACTAGCATTTTTCGATCTATTTTATTGAAAATAATATGCTAATCTAATACCTGATAAAGAATACCTCTTCATTCCAATGGAAAGACCTTCTTCAGCCTAATGAAGAACATCTCTTCATTCCAATAGTGAGACTTTCTCCACCCTAATAGTGAACCGTTCTTCATTCTAATAGTGAGAGTCTCTTCATCCTCGTGGTGAACGGTTCTTTATTCCAATGAAGAGAGTCTCTTCAGCCTGATAAAAGGACTCTCTTCACTGGAATACTAATTTATACCTCTACTTCGACACATTCAACACATAATCAAAAAGAAAGGTACGGGGTTCTTTCAGTAAAACTCCCGTTGCTGCATATTGCGTTGCAATACCCAACTTATAATCTCCTTCTGTTATGGTAGCCGGAACAATAAAAGTAATTTTGGACGGATCGTTTACCAGAATAGAGGTTGACGGGATAGCAATCACTTCGTTGGTTGCCTGATTAATCAGACTGATACCGATACTTGGATTATCACCGGTGATTTTGATTTTGTTACCGACCAGGTTTACACCACCTCCGGGGGTTAGTCTGCTGTTAACCTCACCCGAAGTTACATCGGTTGCCGAATTAATCACTGTACCTATTTCAGCCATACCGCGCACATCTACCGTGGCATTTTTTGCTGCATTGCGCAAATCGGCAGTAGGTGTTACACGAATGGACAAACTGTGTTTGGCTGCATCCCATTTGGCATTGTCGCCAATAAAAACGCCATTGACACCCATGCTGAAATAGCCCAATCCAAATGAAACGGAAGATCCGTTAGCAATTTCTTCTTTAGCTATGTCTTTCAGAATTTCGATGGAGGAACGCAATGAAGTTGCGTTTAAATCCGTACGCCGGTTTACAGCGATATTGATAAGATCATCTTCGGTCAAAGATTTTCTTGTTACCACACGACCAAAACGGTCATCTTTCCGTTCGGTAAGCGTCAAATCATACAATTCGACAGTTACACTGTTTTTTTCAGTAGTTGCCATTGAATTTAAATTTTTTATTGTTTTTAATATTTGAGTGATATTTATAATGCAAAACTTTGTGTCAGAATACTATCCCCATACTGAAAGCTTATCGTATAGATTCCACTTTCAAGCCCAACGGTAGGAATAAAGAAATCAGGCGAAATATCGGTATTAGTGGAGCCATTATAAACTGTCTCCCCCATTTCATTCATGATAGCTATTTCAGTTTCTCCTATAGTTTTGTTGAAATGTATTGCTAAAGAGTTTTCATAGATGTGAATTGTGATTGGTTGAAAGAATAATAAAATATGTGGAGGAGATGGTGGAGGTGATACCGGAGGAATAATATCATCAGGAGTTGCATACACCCTACTACAAATAGTGAATAGGAAAAGAAGCATAATTAAATTTAAACGTTTCATAATAATTAGATGTTGAGTTATAAAAATAAATGATTATTTTCGCAGTTAAAATTACACGCTTATATTTACACTTCCAAATAAATCTGTTGTACGAAGCAAAAATGGACTAAATCATATTCGGTTGTAATACAGAGCAATATATACTTAATTACAAAAAATATTTGTATGCTGTTTTTTTAAGCTCAAAAAACCTATGAATTTAACAATCCTATTTGCTGTGTTCAACTAAAAAAATATCGCACCAGAATACAGTAAAAATATATATGAAACTTCACCTGAATTAATTGTTATGAACCATCTTAAATCTGTATTTTTAATTTCTATTTGTATATTGGCTGTATCTTGTGGAACTCGTTATACAAACGATGCTACCATACTTCGGGCTGAATCATTGCTTAACTCAAAACCCGATAGCACCTACCACATACTATCCAGCATTTCTCATCCCGAAAAACTATCCAAAGCCGATTATGCGGCCTGGTGCTTATTGTACACACATGCGCAATACAAACTTTATATGGATATAAAATCCGATAGCATTATCCGTATAGCTGTAGATTATTATGACCGTACCAAGCTGTGCAAGCAAAACGGAACAGCTTACTATCTATTCGGCTGCATTCAAAGAGCAAAAAAGCATAGAAAAGAAGCTTTGATAGCATTCAAAAAAGCAAATCAATTGTTGGAAAAGACACAGGAAATCGATTTGATAGGAGTTATAAGATTTAATATCGGTGATATTTATTTGGAAGACGAAATCTTTAACCAATCTTTATCTAATTACAAGAAAGCCCTAAATTGTTTTATTCGGTCGAAGAACACAAAATATCAGGCTTATGCATATCGCCAAATAGCCGATATGTCTTTCAGGTTACGCTGCCCTTTTGATAAGGTAATGTACTATTCAAACATTGCATTAAAACTTTCCAAACAAGCAGGAGATACCATTAATTACTATTCGATACTGGCGCAACAAGGAGAAATGCTGTATGACAAAGACTATTTACGCTCAAAAGAATGTCTGCTGAAAGTGTTTCGGTATTTTCCGGCATTAAGAGCCAATCATGCAACACTACTTTCTTATACTTATTCAAAACTCCATCAACCTGATTCAGCCAAATACTATTTCAATATATCTATTAAAGAACCTGTAGAATCAAAATATAAAGTTGTACAATATTTTCTAGAAGCCTACGTAGCTAGAGATGAGGGAGATATTCGTAAGGCATTTAATTTATATGAAAAGGCATATTCTATCAGGAATACATTTTTCAATGAAGCAGTTAAGAATCAACTGTATCAACTGGATAAACAATATGATGTAACGCAAAAAGAGAAGGAGAATGCTGCATTAAAAATCAGCAATAGAAACAAAGTAATAGTCATTACTTTATTCGTAATTATTTTCCTGATAGGATTAATTATTTTCACTCTTTCGTTTCACAAAAGCAAAAGAAATAAGATTATACAGTCTATGGAAATGCAAAAGCTGGAATACGAAATAAAGGTGAGAAAAACGGAAAACATACAAAAACGCTCACTTCTGTTGTCTAAAATTCAACATAAAATCGATAATACCTTGCGGCTGAATTTGTTGAATATGGGAACTACAGCATCTGAAAAGATGGAAGTCTTTTTAAAAGAAATTTCCAAACAATCTATCATCACCGATCAGGAATGGCATGACTATATTGATGAAGTAAACCATATATTTGATAATAAGATAAAACAACTTCAGGAAACGAATCCCCAGTTGACTAACACCGATATTAAAGTGATAAGCCTCATTTTTCTGAAACTAGATATTTCAGAATGTTGTAGTTTACTCAATATGAATAAGAACACGATGTATCATCGCCGTAAAATAATAAAGGAGCGGATGGGTGTAAGTAAAGAAACGGATCTGGAGAGTTACCTTATAGACTATATGGAAGCCGAAAGCAGCGATATGCAGAAAGAAGTGTAATAACGAGGAAATAAAACAAACTACCAAAAATTAGAGTCCTTCGAAAACCCCGATTCCAAACAGCGCATAATCGTATTTTATCGGATCGTGAGCATCGAAAACACGGAGTGCAGCGGTAATTTCTTCCACCGCTTTCCAGTCGTTTTGCTTACGGGTGAGTAAACCCAGTCCTCGGGCAACATTGCCTGTATGAACATCGAGCGGAAGCATAAGTGCCGAAGCCGGAATGTTTTTCCACAGCCCGAAGTCCACTTCGTTGTTATCGTTCCTGACCATCCATCGCAGAAACATATTCAGGCGCTTGGCCGATGAATTGGCCGACACATCCGAAACATGTTTCCGAACCCTGACTTCGTGCGGGGTGGACAGAAACACTTCCCGAAAATGCTGTAATGCGCTTTGTATGTTTTTCCTGTTGTTGTATCCGTTGGTAAAAACGGCTTCCAACCCGTGGTGATGCCGATAGATATTCCTGAGCGATTCCAGAAAAAACAGGCAATCGTTGCCATTAAAGGTTCGGTGAACAAAGCCCGAAACCGTTTTCCAGTCAGCCTCATCGGCTTCCATCAAAAAATCATACGGCGAATTATCCATCAGCCGCATTAGTCGGTTAGCATTATTGATAATGCTTTTTCGTTGCCCCCAGGAAATGGTGGCTGTAAGAAATGCTGCTATTTCTATGTCTTCCTTTCGCGAAAACCGGTGCGAAATCTGTACAGGATCCGAGTGAATAAATTCAACGGTATTGTATTTTTGCACCCGGGCATCCAGAAATGACTTCATATCAAAATCAGGGATACGCATCGACGTATCCCTGATAGGTTGTGGAGAATCTGTATTCGACAAAGTACTCATATACAAAATGATTCCTCGAAAGACAGCGACAAAAGGTTTTCCATATGGTAAGCGCCTTTGTTGTATCCTTTTTCTTTGAGCGAGGTAGTTAAGTCTATTGCTATTCTTCCACTTCTGTCGGCCGATTCTTTGGTTGAAGGTTTCAGGTATCGTTCAAAAGTGGCTGCAGGTTCGCCTAAATTGAGTACGGCATGATACAAGAGTACATTTTTACTCCTGTAGATGGCCGAACCCAGTATTCTACGGCCTGCAACAGCTATATCGGATATTCCCATCAACGACAGTCCTTTGATACCTGTTTTTTCGATAGATGAAATTATCAGTCGGTTAATACGTTGAAATACATCTTTCGCACGCAGGTTTTTTATATTGCAGAAAACAGCAGAAATCATAATGTTATTCGGGGTAAGAATGATCGTTTCACCACCCGAAGGTCGTTTAAGCACGGTGATATTATCTTCTTGTACACTTTCCATATTCAAAGATTCATCCGGATTACCGGAAGCTCCAAGAACTATATACGTTTTGTCGGGTATCCAGATCAGGAACTGATCGTTTTCCTTTTTAAGCAATTGTACATCCGGAAGGCAGTAATCAAATGTGTTCAGCACAATATTCAGTGTTATG
>Ga0302293_10000282_pt1 | contig 28678 bp, 27 predicted proteins | sample III_Fen_N2_2_FD_198758 | JGI IMG/M metagenome (GOLD analysis project Ga0302293, IMG submission 198758) | Peat permafrost microbial communities from Stordalen Mire near Abisko, Sweden - III_Fen_N2_2 | ecosystem: Environmental > Terrestrial > Soil > Wetlands > Permafrost | place: Sweden: Abisko...
TCTTGAATTACTTAAACCTATGTGGATCAAGGCCGCAAAGGCTGGCATCCCTGTGATTCTTGACTATGGATTTTGGACTAAACAATCTCGCGAAGAAATTCAAAATATTTTGCAAAGTCTCCAAATTTCTTTCGAGTGGGTTCGCATGCAAACAAGCATGGATGAATGCCGTAAACGCAATCACTTGCGCAACAAAAACCGCGGTGGTTCTTTGTACATTGCCGACAATACGTTTGACTTGCTTAGGACTCGATTTGAGCCCATGTGAAAAGCAACGCAGCTAGTTTTGAACGTCTTTCGCAATAGAATCCGCACTCTCTGTGGCATTGCTTTCTGGCACAATTTCGATAGCAGCCGCAGGCTCTGCTACAACTGCGTCTACATCAACTTTCACGGTGCCGTCGAGCATACTCGTCAAGTCTTGTTCTGTGACAAGCTTGCCTTCGGTAACCCATGACATAACCTCTCGCATAACAGCATCGAGGGTTACACTGGACTGGCTTGCGAGCTCTGCATTGCGCTTGCGAACAGCGTCCACCAAACCAGGTTGCACTTGTGAATCAGCGCTAGGAATAAAAGCATCAGCAGACATTTCATCGGCAAAGCTCGCGTTACTCTTACGGCGATAAACCCAGATCGCACCTTTGGTTTCGCTCTGGCGCAAAATCACATCTTCTGTTTTCACCATTTCCATGAGTGCCATGAAAGTCACCACAGAAACGAGTGGACGCGTGTCGAGTCCAAGCAAATCTTCAAAGAGAGCTCGGCCATTGCGATGCAAGAAATTCATGATGTGTTGCTGGCGATCTTCAATGGTCACATCATCAAGTTCAATGGTGTGAATATTCTCGCGGCTTTGCAACTGCAACGATCGGCGAAAAGCTTTGTAAAGCTGCCAAATGCCAGCATCTGCAAGGGATTCCTCTTCGGAACGAGCCCGCTCTAAGCGCCCGCGATAGAAGGTGCCTGCGTGCTTGGTTTCCATGGTCTGCAAATTGGTCGCAACATCTTTATAGCGCTGGTACTCTAGCATTTGCTTGATCAGCTTTTCACGATCTTGATCGAACTCCATTTGCTCGAGTTCGGATTGTTGATCCTTAGGCAAAAGCTCGCGAACCTTCATCGCCATTAAGCGCGCAGCCATCACCAAAAATTCACCGGCTTCGGAAAGATCGGTTTCCGCAAAATCTTTTAGCCATGCTAAATACTGATCGGCAATTTGCGCTAACGAAATATCTTTGGGATCGAGCTCATTCTTTTGCACCAGATACAACAAAAGATCCATCGGCCCTTCAAAGGGCGCAATGTGAACTTCATAAGGATCAGGGCGCACATTTGCCATGGATTACTCGACGGTAACGCTCTTTGCAAGGTTACGAGGTTGATCCACATCGTTGCCACGCAGCACTGCGATATGATACGCCAAGAGCTGCAAAGGAACGCAGGTGAGCACAGGCATGAGCATTGAAAGTGTGCTTGGCACGCGAATCACATAGTCTGCAAAGCGTTCCAATTCCTTGGAATCATCGGTGGCAACAGCAATGATCCGACCATTGCGAGCTTTGATTTCTTGCACATTCGATAGCACCTTGTCGTACAAAGCATCCTTAGGGGCAACTACGACTACAGGCATATTCTGATCGATCAAAGCAATGGGGCCATGCTTCATTTCAGCTGCAGGGTAACCTTCGGCATGGATGTATGAAATCTCTTTTAGTTTAAGTGCGCCTTCCATTGCCACGGGATAGTTGTAATGACGACCTAGGTAGAGAAAATTTTTCGCATCCACAAAGTGCTTGGCGATCTCGCGAATGTTATCGCTTTGCTTAAGCACCTCTTCAATCTTGTTTGGCAAATCCTGAATTGCTGTAGCAATTTCCACGCCTTGTTCATGCGAAATACGACGCATGCGACCGAGCAGCAAAGCCACCATTGAAAGCACAGTAACTTGAGCCGTGAAAGCCTTCGTGGAAGCGACACCAATTTCTGGACCCACGTGCAAATACACACCGCCATTGGAAAGACGCGCAATACTCGAACCCACCGCATTGCAAATGCCTAACACCGAAGCACCTTTGCGACGAGCTTCTTTCATGGCTGCAAGCGTATCGGCGGTTTCGCCCGATTGTGAAATGGCAATGACCACTGTATTTGGGCCAATGATGGGATTGCGATAACGGAACTCCGAAGCATATTCCACTTCCACAGGAATGCCAGCAAGTTCTTCGATGAGATATTCACCCACCATGCCCGCGTAGTAGCTAGTACCACAGGCAGTGATGATAATGCGATCAATCGCACGCAGTTCGGAAATATTGGTATCTAGGCCGCTAAGCTTTGCTGTACCTTCGTTCACCAACAAGCGTCCACGAATGCAATTACGAATGGATTCCGGTTGCTCAAAAATTTCTTTGAGCATAAAGTGATCGAAGCCGCCTTTCACCACCTGGTCTAAAGAGAACTCCACTTGTTCCACAGTGCGTTTGACTTCTTGACTCGACAAGTTTAAAATGCAATAGGTTCCATCACGATGCAACACAGCCACGTCATTGTCATCTAAATAGATCACATTCGAGGTATAATGAATAATCGCAGAGACATCGCTTGAAAGATAAAGATTACCTGGTGTGACACCAACAATCAAAGGGCTTCCACGACGAGCGCCAATCAACACATCGGGTTCATCAACACACATCACACCAATGCCAAAAGCACCTTCGAGCATGTTGAGCGTTTGTAATACAGCACTTTGCAAATTACCCTTATAAAGCCTTGCGATCAAGTGCGCGATGACTTCGGTATCTGTGTCGGATTTAAACTCAACACCCTCTTGTTGCAGGCGAGCTTTCAAAACGGCATAGTTCTCGATAATGCCGTTGTGTACCACAGAAATTTTTCCATCGAAGCTAAGATGCGGATGCGCATTACGTTCCGTAGGCGCACCATGGGTAGCCCAACGCGTATGAGCAATGCCGAGGGTTCCTGTTAGATTGAAGTCTCGCAGCTTCGTTTCTAAAGCAACAATTTTTCCTGGTGAGCGCACAGTTACAATGCCAGTCTTCTCGAGAATAGAAACACCTGCGCTATCATAACCACGATATTCAAGCTTCTTCAATCCTTCAATCAAGACTTCAAGCGCTTGCTTGTTGCCAATGCTACCAACGATTCCGCACATAAAATTCTGACCTTGTAAAAATTAAAGAAGTGTTTCTACTAGAGCACAAAGACGTTCAGCCTCAGCAGATTCGGGAGCTTCGGCAATCACGCGAATCACAGGTTCGGTATTGGAAGCACGCACATGCAGCCATGCTTTACCTTTACCGAGCCAAAGACCATCGCGAGTATCTTGGCGCCAATCTCCAAAATGCGAGGCCACTGCGGCAAGCACTTCTGCCACAGGTTTTGCGCCCAGCTGATATTTCTTTTTAGGCATTGCATAGGCTGGGTTTTCTTTCACCCAATCCTCAACACGCTTATTGTGTCGAGCCATCCAATCAAGCACCAAGGCACATGCAACAAGGGAATCGCGGCCATAATGCAACGCAGGCAAAATGGTTCCTCCATTGCCCTCACCGCCCATCACACAGCCGAGCTTAATCATCTCAAGGGAGACATTGATTTCACCCACAGCGGAGCGGAAACATTTTTGCCCATGCTTTTCGGCCACATCTTCGTTCATGCGCGAGGTGGAAAGGTTAATGCAAACAGGACCATGCAAGCGATCGAGTACGGTATCGGTTGCAATTGCGAGGGTATATTCCTCGCCCACACTGCGTCCAAGTCCATCGACTAGCGCACAACGATCTGCATCGGGATCGAGTGCGAAACCTACATGAGCCTTGTGTTCACGCACTGCTGCGCCAAGGGCCACCAAATTTTCAGGAGTGGGTTCTGCTCCGCGAGGGAAGCGACCATTGGGTTCACAAAAGAGTTCGATCACCTTGCAACCCAGTTGGCGAAGAAGTGAAGGAACCACCGTTGAACCCGCGCCATTCACAGCATCAACCACAACGGTAAGCTGCGCGGCCTTGATTTTATTGACATCAACGACAGGAAGAGCTAAAACACCATCGATGTGAGATTGATCCGCGTCGCTACGAGTGGAACGTCCACCCATAGATTCCCAACGCGGCCAAGCGAATCTGCCCTTATCTGCCAAGGCAAAAAGCTCTTTGACCTCTTTAGGTCCAAGGAACATTCCCTTCGCATTCAAAAACTTTAATGCATTCCACTCAATGGGATTATGACTCGCTGTGATGATGATTCCACCACCCGCTCCAATCTTTTCAACCATGAGTTCTACAGTAGGAGTCGTCGCAAGTCCAATATCAATTACGGATACACCCGCCATGCGACACACGCCCGCAACGACTTCGCAAATAGCCTCACCCGTGGGTCTCGAGTCGCGTCCAAGGACAATACTTTTCGCTTGGGTAACGGTCAAAAAAGCGTGCGTATGACTCACCAAGGTTTCCACAGTCAGAGTATCCCCGACGATCCCACGGATCCCCGAAACAGAACGCATCAATACGGACATGAAGTCTCCTGAAGACAATAGCAAAGCAGATGTTAGATTCAAAATACCTATTTGGACTGCATGGGTCAAACTATTGCGAGAATTGGCCGCAATCCATGTACGTTCACGTACTGGTGTACAACAAAAATCCGCGGATGTTGCTGCAAATCATGATCTAGCTTTATCCAATCTTTCTCTGTAAGTATAAGCGGGTGCGGCTGTTTGGAGAGTATGCGCAGTGCTTCTTTGGATACATCAATTGCATGATCTCTTTTTTGCGTAACACCAAGAATTCTAACACCGAAAGCCTGCAAATCTGTGCGTAAGCGGTTTGGATCACCAATGGCACTAAGCAACCAAACCGATTCTTGCGACAAATTTTTGCCATCACAATTATGGACACTTTGGATCAACAATCGATTTGCAAACATTGGAACAAGAATCGCAGCCACATGATCCTTCCGTAAACTCCGACACGCCCCTGCAGGGAATATTTCTCGAATCGAATTTCCTGGTTCACCCCAATCCAGCAAAAGCCGAACAGCCTTATGGAGTCTAGGATCTTCGAACCCATCATCAGAAATTATGAGATCAAACTCATGGCGATTTGCAAGCTGTTTCCACGCTTCCCAACGATTGCGCGTTGCGAATACAGGAACATCGCAAGTGCACGCTAACCATACAGCTTCATCGCTTGAGCTACGCCAATCGGAATCAGGGCTCACCAAATTCAGAATTTGAAATGGAGCTTTATACACCGCATAACACAAAATGCAAACACGTAAACCCTGCCGTGCTTTTTCTTTTGCTAGCCATGCAGCCATTGGCGTTTTGCCACCACCACCGATTCGCAAAGAACCCACAACAATCATTTTCAGCGTAGGAACCTGTTCATGACGCACACAGTATGTGAGCCAGGCCTTATGACACAGGCTCGCGAAGCGCCATACAAGAGCGAAAGCAAGTAAGATTGGACGAAGCAACATTTCCACGGTAAATTCCTTGAACTATACGCCAATTTAATAGATAATCAAAGGCAAAACAGCATCCCCATCTGATTTAATATGGCAGAAGAAATTACACCAGACCTTGATGAAGTCCGCCGCAGACTATCCATTTTCTTTGGGAATAATCAAAGTTTAGTCGAACGCTATTTGCAAGTCAACGGTTCCAAAATCAGCATGAAAGCAATTCAAGATTTGCGCGATGAATTTGGAGCTTCTGAACTGGCAACCCTTGTACCAGAAGCCCTCCCCGAGGCCACGGCAACTAGGTCGAACGGAGAAACACCCATTTTCACCATCGAACTCGATTGCCCATGCTGTCGAACCAAGGGCATTCCGCATAGAGAACTTCGCGCAAGTGCAATGTCCATTAAGAACGACGCGTTCCTTGCCCCTGTTTACTTTCCTGTGGGAAAATTTGCGGCACTTAATTATTTGTCCGTAACCGTTAGCGTATGCCCTCGTTGCTTTTTTGCTAGCCCCGACAAAAAAGATTTTGTGCAATTTAATCGGACCACTCGCCAACATATTCCATCGCAACTTTCGACCGGAATCCTTTCCGAAATTCAAGACAGCATAGCCGAACGACAAGAGATGGTTGAATCAGCTCATTTGGGAAAAGACTTTACAGCTTGTCCGCGCCCGCTTCCCTTGGCAATTCTCAGTTACCAACTTGCAGACCAACGCGCAAGAATTGAATCCGAAAGTAAAAATTCCTATGCAATCTATAAGCGCGCAAGCTACTGGACACGAATTGCGCTTTTGCAGCGCATGGCAAAATTTGACGACACATCCTCGTTAGAAAGATCCCTTACATTGTTTAAAGAATCGTTCTACCGCACTGACTTTCCCAATGCGAACTGCGAATTTCAGTCCTGCTTTATCATCTTTTCTATTTACCTGCGCTTTGGGCAAATGAAAGAAGCCCGCGAGTACGTCACGGTTATGGAGCAAAGCAAAAAAGAAGTGGAAGAACGCAAAGACCCCACAGCGATCCAAGCTCTAAACCAATGGCTCGGCATGTCAAAAGCTCGTTGGGAAGACAAAGATAATCCTGCGGTATGGGACGTGCCACATTAGAAAACGCATCCCATCATGAATGGAATGCGTTTCTCGTTTCAGTGTAAAAAGGCGAGGAAGAATCAGCCGACATTCAACGTGACAGAATCTACAGCAGAGCGGTAACCGTCCATGCGTTCACGTAAATGCAAGCGGTGAATAGAACGGCGAATGCGCTTTAAAGCTTGGTCGCGCAATTGGCGTACGCGCTCATGAGAAATGCTCAAGGCCTCGCCCACTTCACGCAAATTGAGTGGCGAATCATGATCCATTCCAAAAAGTCCGCGAATCACTTCGGCTTCACGGTCGGGAAGATTTATCAGCAGATCTTTGGTGACGCATTCAACGCGAGCCATCTCTGTTTCTGCTTCTGGATTTAGATTGCGAAGGTCTGCCATCATCTCACCAAAAGACTTGCCATCATCTTGCCCAATAGGATCGTCGATGCTGACTCCGCCATCGGAAATCTGGATGAGGCTACGAATCTCGTCGGTGATATCTTGGTGAGTTTGCGACTCGCGAATCGCCTTCTTTACTCGTAGATGCTGGTTTGCGGGCAGGCGAATCAAACCGCTTTGCTCATTGATTGCACGAGTAATGTACGCTTTGATCCACCAAACGGCGTACGAAATGAATTTAAGTCCGCGCGTGTGGTCGAAACTTTCAATAGCGCGAATCAAGCCCATGGAACCTTCACTCACGAGGTCTTGTAGTGGGATATTGCAACCGCGATAGCGCAGCGCAACCTTAAGCACGAAACGAAGATTTGCCGAAACTAGGCGCTCACGAGCCTGCTTATTTCCAAGCTTGGCCATGTGAAACAGATATTGCTCTTCTGAGCGATTCAATGGTGACGTTCTACGAATGTCCTCTAGGTAACGTTTGAGAACATCATCTTTCACTGCAAAAGCCATGATCCTCCTTCTCGGTTTCCCGACATCCTCTCAACGAGGACTCAACACTTGTCAAAAAATTACACACAATTCATTCACATTCACGTTATCGGCTAGTTTTTTTTTTGACTGTAGATACGATTATCCACAAATTTCACAAGCAATGCAAGAACTTTTTTGGGTTCCCTAGTGAAAATCTTTCGGGGAAATACTTCAAGATATCCTCAAGGTTTGGCGGGGGCTACCGATACAGGTACAAGAAGGAAGGTTCGTATGGCTTCTGTATCATCCTCAACATCAACATCGAGTTCTTCAAGCGCCACCTCGCTTTTACAAGTCGGTGGTCTTGCTTCGGGCATCGATACCAATTCGCTGTTGGATCAACTCACCGCAGTTGAACAGACGAAAGTCACGAGGGTTCAGACTCAAGAAGACAATCTTACCGCAACACGCGAGGCTTTCAACAATCTTGCTTCTCAGGTTTATTCATTTGCAGACACTGCCGCGACGCTTTCTGATCCAACCGCCCTTGATGTATTCTCTTCTTCGACTAATGACAGTACATTGGCAACAGTCTCCGCAGATGACACGAATGCCTCTGCAGGCAACTATAGCGTAGTTGTACAAAAGTTGGCAACGGCAGAAAAAGTTGCCTCGCAAAGTTATAGTTCAATCACTTCGGCGTTAGGGCTTGCTGGCTCATTCCAAATTTCTTGTTCAAAAGCTGCCGTCAAGAATGATCCATCCACCTTGAATGTGGCTGTCAATATTACCGCTTCCGATTCATTGAAGGACGTTGTTTCTAAGATCAACTCTGCAGAAGGCACTAGCGTCAAAGCTTCGATCATGACCACCGGTAACGGAGAAAATCGTCTCGTACTCACGGCTGTCGATCAAGGCTCAGATACTTTTTCTTTGAAGCCTGTTACTGGAAATATTTTGGGAGAGAATGGCGGACTTGAAATTCTGAGTCCAGAACAATCCGTTCGCTCTAAATTCAATTTTGAAAAAGCTACAGGTGGTGCTGCCGATGCAACCACAAAATTCAGTGAGCTCTTTACCTCTATCTCTGGTAACAAGCTAAAGACTGGCGATACCATTACAATTTCAGGAAGCAGTGCAGATGGCGCGATTACCAGTACTGACTTTACCATCGACGCAACAAAATCGACATTGGCCGATCTGCAAGCGAAAGTCAAAGCTGCGTTTGGCGCAAATACAGATGTCTCCATCAATAAGTCTGGTGAGTTTGTTTTGACCAATACAGGAACAGGTTCGGGAACGATGTCCATGACCATGGCGTATACGGGGCAAGACGCCACAAGCTCCATGGATTTGGGATCAACAAAAGCAAAGTCCTCGTTTATTAATGAGATCACCGAAGGCGCACGTTCTGCGTATATACTTGATGGTACTCCGATCTGCTCACAGTCTAATACAGACAACACTACGGTTGTTGGAACAAACATCAAGCTGATCAAAGCGGATCCCACTGCAACAGTGAATCTTTCGCTATCTCTTGATGAATCAGGTGTCAAGTCTAAAATTAACGCTTTTGTCACGGCATACAACAACGTGATGAGCTACATCAAGGATCAGACCAAGGTTACCGTCAGCAATAGCAAGTCATCAAGTCAACAATCGGTGACCAGCAAAGGCGCGCTCGCTAACGATCAAACTACAGAACGCCTTAAGTCTCAACTCACCAGCATAGTAACGTCACCAGTAAAAGAGCTCGATGGCAAAACGAATTACACGAGCCTTTCACGCCTTGGTATTACAACCGATTACCAAACAGGTTTGTTGGTCGTAGATGACACAAAACTTACCGACGCGATTGAAGCGGATATGGACGGCGTAAAGTCTCTGTTTGCAGCGACTGGCTTTTCGAAAGACAACTCCCAGTTCACGATGGGAAAATACAACGACAGCACCAAAGCGGGCACCTACCAGGTGAATGCGGATGCGGGTACTATTTCAAAATCAGCGAACGGCACAGTCATGACAGCAGCTCTACGCTCCGGTGATACGTTGATTGGAAAATCTGGTGATGCGCAAGGGCTTTCTATTTCTGCTCCAGTGGGCAGCGGTAGTGGAACCTTCACTTTTTCGCGCGGCATAGCAAGCGCCCTCTCGTATTGGGTTAAGCAAGCAAAAGACCCCATTAACGGACTATTTGTTCAAACAGACAAGTCATATCAAAAACAGCTGGATGACTATGACCAGCGCATTACTGATCTGCAAACTCAGGTCGATTCCTACCGCGCGACCATGTCTGCTCAGTTTACAGCAATGGAGCAAGCAATGCAGAAACTGAAGTCACAAAGTTCTTCAATGTCAACGAGTAGCAGTAGCTGATCTAAGATAAAGCTTCGACGAGGAATATCATGCAAGCAAAAATTGACGCTTATAGACAAACCGATGTCGAAACCGCTGATCGCGGAAGACTGCTTCTTATGGTCTACGATCACTGCATTAAATGGTGTATCGCAGCTCGTGAAGCCATTGAGAAAAAGCAGATCGTTGCGCGTACACAGGCAATCTTCAAAGTGCAAGACGGCATTACAGAACTTATCTGCTCTTTGGATATGGAAAAGGGCGGTGACATCTCTACGAATCTTCGCCGACTGTATGATTTTTATAATCAGCATTTAACCCAGGCAAATATCAAGAACAACGCTCAAAATGTTGCGGAAGTTCAAGAGATGCTAGAAAGCCTGCGTGAAGGCTGGGTGGTCGCCATCGCCAACGTTCGTCAAAACCACGAGCTGGCACCTCGCCTGCACCAAACTCCCACCAGCAGTCGTTCCTATATCAGCATGGTCGGTTAAGCAGTCGTTTCTATATCAGCATGGTCGGTTCATATGTCCCCAAAGATCACCGAAATTATAACGATCCTCGATGAACGTAGCCGATTGTACGAGCGGGCACTTGCATTGGGATCCTCTATTCCAACGCTTGATATTGAAGGCATCAATGAAGCTCTCGATGAGCGTCAGCGTATTATGTATATCACCGAAAGGCTTAGTAAGCAACAAAATGAGCTTGAACACGCTCTTGCCCTTGAGCCAATCACCGCAGCAGAAATGGGATTTCTTAGAGAACAGAAAGCGCGTATTAGAGATTTTTCTCCGCGTTTTCTTGAACAAGAACACCGTGTAAATTCAATTCTGCGCACCCGAATGAATGCGATTCGGATGAAGATGGCAACCCACAACCGCTCATCAAGCGCGATTCTAAGCTACCTAAGAGCGCCGGGAGCGAAGCCCTTCGTATAATTCGAGTTGTCGAGCAACAATTCCTGTCCAAGTGAATTGCTGATCGATCTTTTGTATCGCGCCTTGCACCAAGCTCTGTGCGAACGTTGGATCGGTGGCAAGTTTTTGAAATGCTTGGGCAAGTGCCTTCGAATTTTTTTCTGGAACCAACAAACCCGAAACCCCATTTTCAACGACATCGGGAATACCCCCAACATCGCTAGCCACCAAAGGTAAACCAAGCTCTGCGGCCTCAATCAGCACAACACCTAAGCCTTCTGTATCACCCTTAGAATCAACGATCGCGGGCAATACAAAGCAGCTTGCAGAGCGGTATTCGTGTTCCAATTGTTCCTTGGTGAGTTTGCCGGTAAATACGACTTGCAGTGGCGCTTTTTCGCGAGCATAAGTTTGCAGAGAATCGGTTAAATCACCATGACCTACAATGCGAATCTGAAATTTCTGTGGATCAAGTTCTGTAGCTGCATCAATTAAATAGCGCAATCCTTTGCGCTCAATATGACGACCAACAAATAGCACCACGAAAGTACTTTTTGGCACATATGCGATTTCACTATGGCAAGAAGGTGTCGTACCATAAGGGCTGCCAGCAAGCGTTGTACCATATGGGTTGCGGGCAAGCGTTGTACCATATGGGCTGCTAGCAAGCGTTGTACCATATGGGTTGCGGGCAAGCGTTGTACCATAAGGGTTGCTAGCAAGCGTTGTACCATATGGGCTCAGCGTTACTGAACAAGGGTGTAAAGCTTTGATCTTCGCAGCCGTAAATGAACTATTAGCAAGCACAGCGTTAGCATTGCGAATCACAAAACGCAGCACGTGCGCCACCCATGCATGCTTACGAATCAGCAGAAGTTCGGCACCATGAAAATTAAGCACCAAAGGAATTCCCAACAGCTTCTGCGTTGGAATGGCCATCAAGCCATGTGGGAAAGGCCAATGAGCATGAATCACATCGGGACGCTTGCGCAGACAAAGCCAGAAACACAGCAATGCGCCAACGATCATATAGGGAATCGCTAACAACTGCATCCATGGACGGCTAGCTAGTTTTGAAGGAGCACCTTCATCATGAGTCAGTATTTCAAAAGCAGCAGGAGCATAACGAAAACGATGAATTCGTACGCCATCAATTTCATGGCTCGCTAAGCCTTTCCAAGATGGCGCAAGCACTCGCACGGTCGCACCACGATCCACTAAGCGTCGAATAGATTCGCGCATCCAAGGCACCTCAACATCCTGTGCATGCCGAGGATAAACGGAAGACATTACAAGAATATTCAGGAGGCCTTCTCCAATGGATAAAGCGTCACCTTCATGATTTCTAAAACAGCATTTTCTGCTAGCCCATCCTTGAGCCAGCCAAGCTTCGTCAAGTGCGCCCAAAAACGACTACGACACCCAACTAAACCCGTTAGATCTGAGTCAAGAAAAACAAGTCCGACGCCACGATTGTCTGCCAAATATCCCTTGATATCCGAACCACGCAAAGTCTCTGCGATAAATTGCAAAACAGCTCTCCAAAGAGTGCGATCATCAACATTCGGAACTATCGCATTACGGAGTCCTTGATATCCAATTTCCATGTAGCCAAAACCGCAGTTGCTTCGGTCAGCACGCACCATTTCTTCTTGGATACGCAGCTCAAAAATCTCCCAAGGATACAAGAACAATTCATGTTCAGATTCTTGTAGCAAGGGCTCAAATAGATCTTTCATGCTTTGAATTTAAAAAATGCCACGCTAAAAGCATGTGAAATACTCACGAAGGAAAAAGACTAGGGTTTCGACGAAACTAGCCAGTCTCTTTCTGGACATCGCGGTAAATTGCTAGTATCTTTCAGGAATGCAGAGTTTGCTTCGCTTAAAAAAGATACTTCGATCCTGCCCCTTGGCCGCATTTGCCGAGCAAATGGCGAGCGGGAAATTTCCGAGTTATCGTATTCGCCCACTTACCGTGGAAGAAATCGCGACTCTTGAACGCAATGGAAACTCTTGCGAGGATTGGTCCTTGGTTCAGGTTGAACCTCCCTTTGAGCCCAATCGAATTCGCAACTCGATTTTTCAAGGCCATGTGAATTTGCCCACATTTTATGGAACGGTGCTGACCCCTGGTGGAATCTCGGTTCCCACGGGAATTTACCGCTCCACGATTTACAACAGCATCATCGAAAATTCTCACATCCAAGATGTCTCTTTGCTCTCCGAAGTGATTGTTTCGCAGGGTGCCATTCTGCAAAACATTGGCTCCTTCGTAACCTCGGGACTCACCAGCTATGGGGTTGGAAAAATGATTCCGGTGGGAAACGAAATGGGTGGCCGAACCATCCGTATTTTTCCCGATCTAAGCCTCGACTTAGTAGAAGCGTTTTTGCTTGACCGCAAGGATACAGAAGGCCTCGCCGCCTGTTGGCAACAGCTTGAAGCTTGGGTTCTTGAGGTGCAACAAAAGATGTGCTTTGTCGGAAAAGGTGCTAAAATTTGTAACACGGCTATTGTGCGAAACTCATGGATTGGCCCACACGCTCGCATTGATGGTGCTGCTAAAATTCGCAACACATTCTTATTTAGCTCTCTTGAGAATCCTAGCGAAGTCTATGATGGAGTGATTCTTGAGGGAGTGCAAACCCATGATGGCATTCGCGTTCACTCTTTTGCACAAGTACGCGATTCGCTCTTGATGGGCAAAAGTAAAGTTGGCCGTATGGCGCTCGTCAATTCATCGATTATCGGGCCTTGCTCTTATATCGAAGAAGCAGAAGTCACCTCAAGCTTTGTGGGTCCATTAACACAGCTCCACCACCATTCACTCCTCATCGCGACACTGTGGCCAGAAGGGCGCGGCAATGTGGGCTATGGAGCCAATGTCGGCAGCAACCATACCGGCCGCATGCCCGACCAAGAACTCTATGCAGGTCTGGGCATTTTCTTCGGTTTAAGCTCAAGCATAAAGTTCCCTTCTAACTTTTCTGAATCACCATTCAGTATTATTGCCACTGGAGTTATTGCAGCACCGCAGAGATTGCGATTTCCATTTGCCTTGATTCAACAACCCAGCGCAGATGTATCAGGTATTTCGCACAATCTGAACGAAGTGATTCCCGGTTGGAGTTATCAGAAAAATGCGTTTGCCATTGCTCGCAACTTATTCAAATACGCGCAAAGAGCAAAAGGACAAAGCGAAGACCTTGCCTACGAGCTGTTGAATCCGCAGCTAGCTCGCCAGGTTTTAGATGCTTACGACTTACTGCAAGTTGCCCGAATTCAAGATGCGTACACAGAAAAAGAAATCAAGGGAATCGGCAGTAATTTTATGCGAGAGTCCACTCGTCAAGAGGCAACCAAGTCTTACGCAGCCTACTTGGAACGCTTTGCAACCGACATGGCATTGACGATTCTTGAACAAGCTCCAGACTTATTTGATGCCACAGAGACCTATGATACAAGGCGTTTATTTCAAGGTGACTTGCTCAAGGAAATTTTCAAGCGCCTCCCATTCCCAGATTCTGCAGCGGCCTTAGTGCGTCGCCATCGCACCTTAGAAAAGCGTTGGCTTGAATCGATTTTGCAAAGCCTAGCCCGCGATGGAGAACGGGGTCGTAAGATTTTTGATGATTATGATTTAGTGCACCCCGATCCAAAAGATTTTTTGGATTGGGCGCAAGGACGTTTTGAAGAGACTCGCAAGCGCTGCAACCACTTATTGAAAGTGCTGCGCGAACCTCATGGGAATGAAGAATGATTTTGCGAAACGCATTTTTTTTGATGCTTCTTGTTGTGACTTTTTTACCTGCACAGCGTGCTCCAGAAGCCATCGATTTTTACCACCACCAACAGAGCGGCGAGCCTTATGAGCTCTGGTCTTATCAATTTGCACTAGAAAATGGCACGCAAATCTGGCTCACCTATTCTTGGATTAATTTGCCCGCCATCGGCCCTAAAATTGCAGGCGAACTCTCCATCCATAATTACAAAGGCAAAGACCTGAGTGTCGGCAAACAATACGCGACCAGTGAATGGAAAGAAAATCAATCCAATACAACAATTGCAATCCGCTCTGACTACTACATGAAGGGACTCCCTGGTGCAGGCCATCATGTTCATTTTGCCACAGGGAAAAACGAAGGATATCTCTTAGACCTAACCTTTACGGACGCCCAACCAACCCTTGTGCTACCTGGTGACAAGGTCGGAAGTATTGTGGTAAATACCCTTGTACAAATTCCCCGCGGCGGAGTACACGGCACTCTCGTAATAGGCAAAGACACCTTACCCATCAAGGGTCAAGGGACTTTGATTCATTCATGGTATCCCAAACGTGTGACTGAATTTACTCCACGTTCCGTTTCATTTTTCTGTGTAAGTGGCAACGGTTTTAGTGGACGAATCATGCAAGGCAAGGGAAACCAAGCACCCTTTGGAAATGTTGTTCGCGTTATTGACGGAAAGCCTCAAACCCTTGTGCCACGGACTTTTAAGGTCAATGGGATGTCGCTACACGTAGACTGGACAGACTCTAAAGTGGCTCCACTCGAGTTGAATCTTTCGAAGCCCTACCAAAAATATTCTGTGCTATCTACGGTCGATTCTTGGATGGAACGCTCTGCAGCAAAAATTGCATTAGGTGGTGATCACTTGCTTTTCCGAGGTCGCACGAATACCCAAGATGGTGCGGTGGAATGGGTTGCCGCAGGCTTCGGAGAATAAATGACTTCATTCAGGCCATGCATAGACCTCCACGAAGGCCGAGTCAAACAAATTGTCGGTGGAACCTTGTCCGATAAGGGTCAAGGGCTGGTGACCAATTTTATTTCGGATCACCCTCCACGCTATTTTGCTGAGCTGTATAAGAAAGATTACCTAAAGGGTGGCCATGTAATCATGCTGGGAACCGGCAATGAAGAAGCTGCTCGCGATGCGCTTCAAGCTTATCCTGGTGGTTTACAAGTAGGCGGCGGAATTTCTGCAGAGTCTGCACAGTCATGGATTACAGCAGGCGCTTCGCACGTGATTGTGACCTCTTGGATTTTCCAGAACAACTCTCTACGCATGGAACGTTTGCAAGCACTGAAAGACACTGTAGGGCGCAAGCACTTAGTGCTAGATCTTTCTTGCCGCAAGGTTGGGCAAGGCTGGAATATTGCGATCAATCGCTGGCAAACAATCACACCTGTTCAACTAAATCCAAAAACGCTAGATCTTTTCGCTAGCTATTGCGACGAATTGTTAATTCACGCAGCTGATGTGGAAGGCAAACAAGCAGGCATGGATGAAACTTTGATAGAATTTCTGTCGGAGTATTGTTCGATTCCAGTGACCTATGCCGGTGGTGCAAGAAGTGTCGCTGACTTAGAACGCTGCGATGCAATTTCGCATGGAAACGTTGACCTGACGATTGGAAGTGCCCTCGATATTTTCGGTGGTAAAGGAGCTCAATATGCAGACTGCGTCGCATACAACAGAAAGCACAGCTAAGCACGCCCCGAAGCCCGTGGCAGGGCGAATTGTCACCAGCCATTTTCGCAAGCATTATTTCAAATTCTGTACAGACAATCCGATTCTCGGCGTTGCATTAGTTCCCGCCTCCATTTTTGGGCAAGCCTTATGGCTGCTGCCCTCATTGCTAAAAGCTCGTGCAGCCTTCAAGAAAAAAAAGCGCGATCCACAAAACCCACGTGTATTCTTTTGGACAGACACACTCGATGAAGTGAATGGCATCGCGAACAATATTCGTCTCACGGTAAAGAAGCAAATAGATAAAGGCCGCAAAGCCCATCTTATTGGGGCTGTACACCGAACTCGTGATGGTGGTCGTGTCGAAAATAGCTTCGTGATTTTATTTCCACTTGCGTTTGGAATGCCGCAGTTAGGCTACCCAGACAGCGAATTATCTGCACCGCACATGGGACCCATTTTGCGCTGGTTCTTACGCTATCCACCCGATGTCGTCGAGTTGGATACTCCGAACCCTGGTTCTTGGGTTGTGATGGTAATCTGCAAGTTCTTAGGCATTCCAGTCATTAGTCATTACCGCACTGATGCCAACGGCTACACGCGCATGTTAGTGAAGTGGAAGTTCATGCACTTATACGTGCACTTTTTAGTGTGGTCATTTACCCGCCTCACCACGCCTGTGATTACACCTAGCAGAGACTTTAAGAGGATTGTACGTGAAGAAATGGGCATTCCCGATTCGAAGATAGCCTTACTCCCACGTGGCATTGAGCTTGCTAGTTTTTACCCTGAGCGCAAATCATCAAACACTTGGCCCTCGTTTAGCAAAGCAAATCGCGCCGTTCGCTTTCTGTTTGTTGGTCGCGTATCCCTTGAAAAATCTTTGCCTTTTCAAGAAGAAGTCTGGAAAGAATTCCGCCAGCACAACAGTGAAGCTGAGCTCATGATCGTCGGCCACGGCCCTTACTTAGACACAATGAAAGAACGAATGGCGGACTGCCCCGAAGTCAGTTTTACCGGACAACTTTCGGGCGAGTCTTTATTCAATCTATATGCCGAAGCGGATTACTTTATTTTCGTAAGCGGCAACGATACCTTCGGAAACGTCATTGTTGAAGCTTTAGCAAGCGGGACTCCGGCACTAATATCCGATCGCGGTGGCCCGAAAGACATTGTGGAAGGCACAGACTGCGGCGTGATCATTCCTTTCCGAGATAAAGAAGCATGGGTATCTGCTTTGCAACAAGCAGTGCGTAGACGAGTGGATGACCCAAATAGCTTTGAAGAACTCCGCAAACGCTGCGTAGCTCATTCTAAAAAATTCTCGCTCGATAGCGCTTGCGATGCTCAATGGGAATTTATGACCAAGCTTGCACAAGGAAAGCCTTGGCAATAAGCGAATTGCCGCTTGCTAAAATTGCGCAGAAGCTTTCTGCGTGGTTCTCGCAAAATCATCGAGTCCTTCCCTGGCGTCCCAACAATCTTGAGCACCTTCGCGATCCTTATCAAACTTGGGTAAGTGAGGTGATGTTACAGCAGACCCGCGTCGAATCGGTAATCGAACATTTCAAAAAATGGATGCAAGATTTCCCAACGGTCCAAGCATTAGCAATGGCGGACGAGGCCAGCGTTCTTGCGCATTGGCAAGGGCTCGGCTATTATTCACGCGCTCGCAATTTGCACAAGGGAGCTCTGCACATTTTGCAAATTCACCAAGGCAAACTCCCTAGTGACCGCGCTACTCTCGAAAAAGTTCCAGGCATCGGCAACTACACTGCAGGCGCGATCCTTAGTCTCGCAATGCATAAGCCCGAACCAATTCTCGATGGAAATTTGGTGCGAATATTTTCAAGACTGCAATGCTGGACTATGCTCCCTACGGAGAGTAAAGATTGGCACGATTCCTACTGGAAGCTTGCTCGACAATTCGCAAAGAGCTCACACCCCAACATCATTAACGAAGCCCTGATGGAATATGGCGCACTCGTGTGTACACCCAAGCAACCGCGCTGTGCGGAATGTTGTGTGCAAAATCATTGCAAGGCATACTCTCAAGGCCAAGTGGGACTATATCCGCCCCTCAAAGTAAAGCACACAAGCACGACTGTCAATGGATACATTCTTTGCTTTATCCACAAAGGGAAAGTGCTCATTGAAAAATCTACTTCGGGTTTACTTTCTGGGCAATGGAAATTGCCCTTAGTGATCTGTGATGCTTTGCCCAACAAGGCTCCAACCGCTTCTTTCCTAACCAAGCATTTTGGCCTTCAGCACGTTCGCGACATTCGACTCATCGGCAAAATTCGCCATGCAATTACACATCATAAGATTGAACTTTCTGTTTGTGAAATTCATCTTACTGCTTGGAATTTACCTCAAGAAATAAGTCCAGAATATGCGTGGATTTCTCACGATGTTTTTGCTCACACAGTCGTAAATTCTTTGTCGCACAAGGCTTGGAAGATGCTAGCGTAGTTCAATTGGTCTGCCCAAACATCTTCATAAATGTTCGCACACTGTCGCTTGAGGCCGCATTGAAGTGCCACCACTCGGACGGCAGTTGGGTAAGCCCCGCCTTTTGCATTAGGCGGCGTAAGCCTTGGCGATTATTGATTTGCGTTATCGACAATTCGCCACGCTGCATTAAACTATCCTCAATGCTTGCCTGCGCAGAGGCTTTGGACGAAAGCTCATCAAAATCTGAGCCCATATCCATCAAAGAGCCATCGGGCTTTTGCACAGTAAGATCTAATGCCATTCCAAAGTTGTGCAAAGAACCTTTGCCGGGACTACTGACATAAGGCGAAAGCGGTGTCCCACGCACCTTTGCCCGCAACGCTTCTTGTGCAAACACAGGCCGCGAAGCATCCCAAATGCGCAGCCGATAACCAGGAAATTCGTTGGCAAGCAAAACCAGCGCGCGCTGCAATTTATATGCTGCAACCTTATGCAAAAAGGCACGGTGCTCACTGCAATACAAATTCTGACCAGCCATATTATTGCTAGTCGCATAGCGCAAATCAAGTGTAATACCACTCCACGCAGTGATTTCTACAGCATTGGAATCCTTGCTGAGGGCTTGAATCCATTGGTGCATTTCACGACAATAGCGTTCAGCAGCACCGCACGGAAATGCTAACCCCAACCAAGCCAGTAAGCACAAACACCTCACAGCAATTCTACTCCAAAGCGACGCATTACCATTGCAAATACGAAAAAGCAGAGTGCTGTGAGCAAAGAACAAAGGCCTAGAGTTGTCCAAAACCCTACTCGTGGCAAGCAAAGAGGAAACGCAATAAACATGGGAAGTGTGGGTAACACGTACCAAAAGGTGTACCAAGCATGATTGGCAATCTTCGCTTGCGATTGGTGTTCCACTTGCAGCCAAATCAGGGTGAGGATGGTAACCAAAGGCAACGCAGCCACTAGTCCACCTACCCGGTCACTTCGTTTCGCAAGCTCCGAGACGAGCACCACAACAACAGCAGTCACCAAGTATTTCACAACAATCCAAGCCATAGCGCCACCCTGCACGCTTGTGCAGTTTCAATTATATTTACGACATGAACGACCGCGTATCTAATCCAGAGCAACTGAACGAAGATTCCAAGGAAGAGCGCACTTTACGCCCCGCTTCGCTCGATGAATTCACTGGCCAAGAATCTTTGAAAGATAATTTGTCCATCGCGATTCAGGCTGCACACGCACGAAACGAATCCATCGATCACTGTCTTTTCGCAGGGCCTCCTGGCTTAGGCAAAACAACACTTGCAGGCATCATTGCTCGCGAAATGGGCACGCAGATTCACATCACCTCAGGGCCAGTGCTTGAGCGCCCATCAGATCTTGCAGGGCTGCTCACATCTCTACAAGAACGCGATATTCTATTTATCGATGAGATTCACCGTCTAAGTCGTATTGTCGAGGAATACCTCTACTCCGCCATGGAAGATTTTCGACTCGATATCATGCTCGATTCTGGGCCCGGTGCCCGCAGTGTCAACCTGCCGCTGAAACCGTTTACCCTGGTGGGGGCGACCACTCGAGCAGGCATGCTCACCTCACCTTTGCGTGCGCGTTTCGGTTTGCAATATCGTCTTGAGCTTTATTCTGACTCTGAAATTGTGCAGATTCTTGGACGCTCCGCCACAATTCTACAAATCGAGTTAGAGCCTACTGCGGCAAAGCTTCTCGGCAGTCGTTGCCGTGGAACTCCCCGTATCGCCAACCGCATTTTGCGCCGCTGTCGCGATGTAGCCCAAGTGCGCGGAAACGGAATCATCACCCTTGAGACAGCCCACCGCACCTTGGTTATGCTGGGAATTGATGAGGACGGACTCGATCCAATGGATCGCAGAATCTTGCAAACAATTATCGAAAAATTTGATGGTGGCCCAGTAGGCCTTGGTACCATTGGCGCTGCCATTGGTGAAGAGGTTGATACTATCGAGGAAGTTTACGAGCCTTACTTGATTCAACAAGGATTCCTTAGTCGCACGTTGCGCGGTCGTATGACCACACTCAGAGCCTACCGCAAACTCGGCCTAATCCCACCCCAAGGCCTCGCATTGCAGAGCGAACTCCCCCTTTGAAATGCAAATCCCGCTTCATTTTTGTTGAGTGATTTTCACCCTCTTTACAAATATGTAGTCCTATGGCATCAGCCGATCCCAAAAGCGCTCATATTGGACGAAAAGAAAGGCTTTGTAGAGAGTACTCAACGGTATAAAATTTGCATACATTTCTAACGATTTGCACAACAACACATCAACCCTGAAAGGTACTCCATGAGCGCTATCGAACGTAAAGAGGCAATCAATCAAATCAATCAACGCCAACCAATCGACGTAAAGTCTTCGGGCTCCATCGCTGACATCTGGGCAACCGATGTTTTCGACCTGCCAAAGATGAAACAAGTTCTTCCTAAAGCGGTCTACAAATCCATCGAAAAGACCATTCAGAATAATTCAACTCTTGACCCTTCCACAGCGGATGCCGTTGCTGCAGCAATGAAAGACTGGGCAATCGCAAAAGGCGCCAAATATTATTCACACGTGTTCTACCCCCTCACAGGTAGCTCTGCAGAAAAGCATGACAGTTTTCTGTCACCACAGAGCGATGGCACGGTCATCACGGAACTCTCTGGCAAACTCTTGGTTCAAGGCGAACCAGACGCATCTTCGTTCCCTAATGGCGGCATCCGTTCAACCTTCGAAGCCCGCGGCTATACAGCTTGGGATGTAACCAGCCCAGCCTACATCATTGAACAATCCAATGGCGCAACCCTTTGTATCCCAACAGCATTCGTCTCTTGGACCGGTGAAGCACTCGACAAGAAGACTCCGCTTCTTCGTTCCAATTCTGCGATGAATAAGTCTGCACAGCGCGTGCTCAAACTCCTCGGCCACACCAACGTAGCTCCAGTGAACTCTAGCTGCGGTCCAGAGCAAGAATATTTCTTGGTCGACTCTGCTTTCGCAAACCAACGCACAGACTTGCTCCTTGCTGGCCGCACACTCTTTGGCGCACCTTCTGCAAAGGGTCAACAATTCGAAGATCACTACTTCGGTGTGATCCCAGAACGCGTTCAAGTATTTATGCAAGACGTGGAAGACCGTCTCTATCGCCTTGGCATTCCTGCGAAGACACGCCATAACGAAGTGGCTCCTGCTCAATTTGAAATTGCTCCTGTCTACGAAGCAGCCAACGTCGCAGCTGACCATCAGCAGATGATGATGACGGTCCTGCGCACTGTGGCGAAGAAGCATGGATTCATGTGCTTGCTGCACGAGAAGCCATTCAAAGGCATCAATGGTTCGGGCAAGCATGCCAACTGGTCTGTAGGCAATTCCACACAGGGCAACCTGCTCGATCCAGGCGACACCCCACATTCCAACGCTCAATTCCTCGTATTCTGTGGCGCTGTGATCCGTGGCGTACACAAGTATGGTCATTTGCTGCGTGCAGTGGTTGCGTCAGCTTCTAACGATCATCGTCTTGGTGCTAACGAAGCTCCTCCTGCAATCATCTCCGTCTATCTAGGCACACAGCTCGCTGACGTGTTTGAGCAGATCAAGGCCGGCGCTCTGAAATCGTCCAAGGCTAAAGACGTTCTTCACATTGGCGTGGACACATTGCCAAAACTGCCTAAGGATCCAGGCGACCGCAACCGCACATCTCCTTTTGCCTTCACTGGCAATCGCTTTGAGTTCCGCGCTGTGGGCTCAAGCCAATCCGTTGCTGATCCTCTCGTTGCGATGAATACAATCCTCGCAGACTCCCTTGACTGGGTCGCAAACGAACTCGAAGCCGCAATCAAGGGTGGCCTCGATTTGAATAAAGCGATCGAGAAGGTTCTGAAGAAGGTCGTTGATGAACATGGCGCCGTGATTTTCAATGGCAATGGCTATTCCGAAGAATGGCATAAGGAAGCTGAGAAGCGTGGTCTGCGCAACCTGCGTACTTCCGCTGACGCTCTCCCTGTGTTCAAGGAAAAGGAAGTTATTGAGCTTCTTAGCAAGCACAACGTCCTCAGCGCAACTGAGACTGCAGCTCGCTTCGAAGTCTACGCAGAACAATACATCAAGACCATCGATGTTGAAGTTCAGCTCGCCATCGAGATTGCTAAGACCAAGATCCTCCCAGCAGCGATTGCACACCTCACCGAGCGCGTTGAGTCTGGTGAAGTTTTGGCCGACGCTAAGATTGAGCTCGATAACAGCGATATCAAGATCGTTACCGAACAAATCAAAGCTCTGCAAGCCGCAATCAAGAGCCTACAGGCCATCGCACACAAGCATGACTTTGCTTCTATCGAAGCACACATGCAGTTCTACGCGAAGAACATCCGCGAAGGTCTCGAAGCCATCCGCGCTGCCGCTGACATCTTGGAAACAGAAGTCTCTGATGATCTCTGGCCTCTTCCAACCTACACAGAGTTGCTCTGGTATCGCTAAGCCAAGCTTAGTTTGATCATCAAGCCGTTCTTCTTCGGAGGAACGGCTTTCCTTTTGCACAAATTAATGATAGGATCGTAAGCATAAACGTGGAAACAAAAAACTACCCAATTCTTCTCTTTGAAACGCACGCAGACTCGCGTTCTCGTTGGATTCGTTTATTGCTCGCAGATGGCTTTGCCCCAGTAACAGTCTCGACTCGCGAAGCTTTGATTCAAGGCGTTGCGACTGGAAAATTTGCTGCGGTAATGACCCGCGTTTCGCAACGAGACCCCTCATTACAACAAGCGCTCAAAGTTTTTCGCGATCGCATTGAGTTTCGTCATATCCAATTTTTACTCGTGATGGAAGTTGCGGAACAGTCTTTGGTTCTTGATCTGATTAAGCTCGGATTTTATCACCTACTAACACGCTCACAACCCGACTCTGCTTTTATAGAAAAGCTCGACGCGATTGCCTCAAGCCTAGGCGGAGTAAACGATAGGCGCCAACATGTGCGCATCAATATCATGGAATATGAAAATGCGAAGCTAATTTTGAACTTACCTAATGCTCGTAAAGTGACATCGCTTATCAAGAATGTTTCTGTGGGCGGTTTGCAAGTTGCTTTTCGCGAACGCATCTTCGTGCGCTTTGCTCCCAACGAGATTCTTTCCAATTGCTTGCTCGTATTTAAGAACCTTGATATGACCACCGACGTTAAAGTCGTGTCCACTATGGATAAAGGCCTACAATTGCAGTTTCACCAACTAGATGAAACCCGTTGTAATCAAATTGCTCACATGATCCAAGAACGAATTCAACTTGAATTTTGAACAAAAAAAGATGCCCCTAAGGACATCTAATCATTGAGCAGCAAAAGACTATTTAGCGGAGTCAGCAGGAGCCTCAGAGGCGGCACCGTTTACAGGGGTTTCCTTCCCCAGAAGATCATCAACGTTAATATCAACAAGGTTGTCCTTAGCATCAAAAGTGGCCATGATGCTGTACTTTTCCCAACCGACGCGACGAGCATTTAGCCCATTTTGTTTAACTGTTTCAAACTGCAGAAAAGCCTTTTCGTCTTTGCGACCTGGTAGGCGCTTATCCTTGGCAAGCTTGGTAAATGTGACCAAGGAATGATCTGAACTCTTGTAGGCTTCAGCAACTAAGCCCCAAAGAAGTGTATTGTTCGCAAATATCTCGTTCTGCTGGCGGACTAGACCCACCATAGTTTTGACTTGAGTCTGAGCTTGTGCTGTCACGTTGTGCTTGACCACAAAAATCATGACCAAAAGGCCAAGATTAATGATGATTGAGATCAACAATCCTTTTTTGAGATCCATCGAAGTAAACTCCCTTTGTGAGTGATTTTAGGTAATCTAATTTCTCACCTCACAAAAGGCAACAGGAGAGGATTTTCAGGCTAAAAGAGCCTTGATTTCTGGATCCGTCGGTGGCACAATTTCAAAGACATCGAGAAGATTGGTTATCTCAAGTAATTCTTTGCAAGAGTCCGGAACGCGAGTCAGCTGTAGGGACGCTTTCTCATTGGTTGCAGAAGTATATGCAGAGACAAGTTCACCAACCCCTGTAGAATCGATGTGAATCACTTGACCTAAGTCGATAACGACTCGCTTGATCTTTTTCGCAAACAAATTTCGAACGGCCCCACGCAAAGACTCGTTCAGGGTAGTCGCAACAAGCTTACCGCTGACACGAACAACAGCAACTTTGCCATTGTCCTTAATGCTCAATTCCATAGAAACCTCGTTAACAACAAATGGGTACACAAAAGGTACAGTCCTATTTTATACTATTCTTGGCAAAAAATCAACTACGGAGTCATCCATGGCTGATTCAGCCGAAAGCCAGCAGCTTCCCCCTTGGAAAGCGCTCTACGACAATCTCGGTGAATTGATGAAGGCTTGGAAAGCCGCCAACGAATCTGCGCTTGGATTCCATTGGAAGAAAATTTGGCCTTTCAGCATGTTCTGGCCTCAAGTAGACTTTGTGCGCATTGGCCGCATAATGGACACAACAATCAAACACGCACAAGACCAGGTTGCAATTACAAAACGACTTCTGCGTGGAGCAGAAACCATGAGCGATGGCGAAGACCTTCGCAACTACTATTCAGTAATGATTCTCTATATGGAAGCGTTTCGTGAAGTTTGTTCCCAGCTGCAAATCATTGCAGAAATGAAGCAAAAAAAATTGGCAAAGGGCAAAGTAAGATTGCTCGCAATTTATCGAACCACAGCAACCTACGACACGGCAATCCAAAGCATGTCAAAACTTGGCTTCGAAGCACACAAAGCGTGGAAAGGCCTTGCACCTTCGCGCTCCACTGCACCATAAATTCACCGTTCATCCTTGATTATAAGCCATTCGCCAAGGCATTCTTGCGTTCGGCTTGTTTAGTGCCCATTCGTTAAGTACTATGGATGCATAAACAATTCATGGAGGTTCACATGTCAGTTCTCGTAGGAAGACCCGCACCAGATTTCAAGCTCGATGCCGTCGTCAATGGATCCGAGTTTGTGGAAAATTTCACGCTCTCACAATTCAAGGGAAAGAAATACGTTGTACTGTTCTTTTATCCTCTTGACTTTACCTTCGTTTGCCCCACCGAGTTGCATGCTTTTCAAGAGAAGCTTGGCGAATTCGAGAAGCGCAATGTGCAGCTGATTGGCGCAAGTGTAGACTCTAAGTTCTCTCACTTTGCATGGCTCACCACGCCTTCGACCAAGGGTGGAATTCAAGGTGTGAAATATCCCATTATTTCAGACTTGAAGAAGACCGTGGCAAGCGACTATGATGTGCTTACCCCCGATGGTACGGTTGCGTTCCGCGGCTTATTCTTGATCGACAAGGCAGGCAATGTGCGCCATCAGATTGTAAACGATCTGCCGCTTGGTCGCAGTGTTGACGAGGTTTTACGCCTTATCGATGCTTTGCAGTTCAACGAAGAACACGGTGAAGTATGCCCAGCCAACTGGAAGAAAGGCGATAAGGCCATGGTGGCCACGCAAAAGGGTTTGGAAGAATTTTTCGCTAAGTAATTAAGGAGTTTATATGTCATTTGAATTACCAAAGCTGCCCTACGCTTACGACGCGTTAGAACCCCACTATGATAAAACGACGGTGGAAATTCACCATTCGAAACATCATAACACCTACACCATCAATTTCAACAAAGCCGTTGAAGCAGCTGGGCTTGTGGGCAAGAGCGCAGAAGAGATTCTCACCAATCTCGACGCAATTCCTGCCGATAAGCGCAATCCTGTGATCAATGCTGGTGGTGGTTGGTGGAATCACAATTTCTTCTGGGAATCATTGTCGCCTAAGGGTGGCGGAGAAGCCAAGGGAACACTCGCTGTTGCAATCACCAAGAAATGGGGAAGCTTTGCTGCATTCAGAGAAGCCTTTACGGCAAAGGCTTTCGGGCATTTCGGATCGGGTTGGGCTTGGCTTGTGGTTGATAAGTCTGGTGAGCTCCAGGTTGTCGATACCCACGACCAAGTGACTCCTATCAGCTCTGGTTTAAAGCCAATTACCGTGATCGATGTCTGGGAACACGCATACTACTTGAAGTTCAAGAATGTTCGCCCAGACTGGATCCAAGCTTGGTGGAACATTGTGGACTGGGATAAAGCGGAAGCTCGCTTCACTGCAAAATAATTTCGTTTGTCTCCTATGAATCAGCCCTGGTCAAAGCCGGGGCTTTTCCGTTTTGCTAGGATTAAAATCACGCCATTTCGTACGTTCAAAACTTCTCTTGTGTTAGAACCACTTATCAGCTTATACTTATCACATGAATACTAGGAAGCTCCTCTCAGCGATTGTATGCACATCCCTAATAACCCTTGGCTGTGCAGTCAAAGATCGCTCACCCAATACCAGCAACGCCTCGACAACCCTTTATTCTTGGATTGAAGTCCATGCTGATGGTACAAGAGATACAGCTTTCTCACCAGATACAGCAAACTATCCTGGTGTCACACCTATCGCTCTTGGAACGTACTTAGATAGGCCAATCATTCAAGTTCTCTTGACACAAAGCTCTACGACGACAAGTCAACCCACGAAATACGATGATACCGTGTGTTTAAACTACGGCCCCAAAGCGCGTGACAGCATTGCGATTCAACGCATCACCATAGCGAACAAAGAGGCAATTCAAGCCGCATTAGATACCCTTCAAGGATCCTTTAACCAATCCGTGTTGCTCGATGCCTATCATTTCAGAGGCGATGGTTTGACCATTGAAATTAGTGATACGAGCTTGTTTGCCGTAAGCACTTATCCATCACAACAAACATGCGTTGCGGATCCTTGCCATATCGGAGAACAAGCAGCCTGCACAGCCGTCGAGCTCCCAGCGGGAACAGCACTCCGCAGCGGGATCATGGTTAAGCCAAACCTTGGTCGCTCGGCTTTGATAAAATTTTGGAAGATCATTGTGCGGAACCGATTCGGCTTCGCTGACACAATTACAGGCGCTAGTGTTACTACCCCTCTCAACTGCCTACAAGTCAGCAACAACTTATCGAGCTGCCAAAAAATTTCTGCAATAATCCATACACAAGACACGCTATATACATGGATTGAGCCCTATGCAAATGGCTACATCGACACTTTATGGAGTCGAAATATCAACAAGTATTATGGTACAAAAGCCACCCAATTTGAAAACATATATTCCTCTGGATTCATGCGAGTAATTCAAGTATTCAGTCTAGATACACTAGCCTGCCCAGGGGACTCACTCTGGCTGGATGCAAACGGAACGATCAACATGTCTCCCAAAGTGAAGGCAACAGTGTATTTGAATTACGGCCCCACAGCTCGCGATAGTTTGGTTGTTCCACGTGTATTTATCGCAAGCAAAGATTCCTTTTTACAGAGCACAGATACCGCGCAATTTTCACTGCACGAAATTAGCCCAATCATTCCTGTGCAGCATTTTCAAGGGGACTCTGCTAGCATAATAATCCACGCACCTGAAACGCCAATCAGCCTTCAATGGTTTAACCCATATGGGGGTGGTTGCAGTACCGTTTTTTCCTGTAATCCTTTGCTGAATATACAACGTTGCAGGTATGCTGCTGATGATGCTCCAGAAATTGATATTCCTGAGTTCTCTGTAGGCACTTTAGATTCCACATCTTCTGGCTCCTATGCATGGACGATTATTGCTCGCAATCGTTTTGGATATGTGGACTCGCTACAAGGACATACTCTGGTGATTCCATTCACCTGCGCAAATTAACGCTTGCTCGCTACACCATCACGATCATAATCAATCAAGCGATTGACTGGATAAGTGTCTGGGTTTGATTTATCTGCAGGCGCATGGCTTGGTGTCCGTTGCATTGAGGGTTGATCGTGGTAATTTCCAAAACGGAACGCCACACTAATTTCAGGCCCTTCGATCACATTTGCCACATCCTGCAAGGTGCTTCTGCGCTTCCATCCGGCTTCGACTTGAAACATTTTTTTGCGTAAATATCCACCTGCATAAAGATCGTAAAATC
>Ga0302293_10000283_pt1 | contig 28656 bp, 19 predicted proteins | sample III_Fen_N2_2_FD_198758 | JGI IMG/M metagenome (GOLD analysis project Ga0302293, IMG submission 198758) | Peat permafrost microbial communities from Stordalen Mire near Abisko, Sweden - III_Fen_N2_2 | ecosystem: Environmental > Terrestrial > Soil > Wetlands > Permafrost | place: Sweden: Abisko...
ATACCGGTACCCGTCTTTTACACTATCGGATGATTCGGTTGCCGACATTACATCGGGAACGGAAGAAGCATAAAAAGGAGATATGATTTTAGTCGAGGTTTCCTGTCTCGCGCCGCTTTCACTTCCCTGACCTGACCAAGAAAGGTCAAAACCGGCGCTTTCAAACCCACCTTCGACAAATGCGTCCGACAGACCGTTGAGGTTTTCATTAAAGGCATCATATGCTTCCTTGGACGAAACCTCGATCTTGCCGCTTATCTTTTTGTCGCCGGACAATTCAAGGCTAATCTTGACATTTCCAAGCGATTCAGGATGAAGGGTAAGGCGGATGAGACCGGCGTTATTGTCGCGAAGCACGATTTGACCCGTTTTTACGAAGTCGGCGGCGTTATTTTTCAGCTCCTGGGAAAGCATCGTGGAAAAAGTTTGTCCTTCCCCGTCACGCCGTTCGACCATTTGCTTGTTTTCGCCTGCCGCCGTTTGCGCGCCGTCCATGCTTCGAAACCCGATAGTCATGTCAGCTGTAGAATCACCATTAATTTTGGTCGATTTCGCAAGAAGTGACTCTGCGTTCGAAGGCGTCACGTTGCCTGTCCGTTCGTCACGAACATTGATCAAAGACTTTCGGTCCTTTCGCTCGCTTCGGGCTGAAACGGTTTTGGTCGCGGATTTATCATCACCGTTTTCCTTTGTTCCGGAAGGGACAGACAAGTCGGAGCTGCCCGAAACCTTTACCGGGTCTTTTTGAACAAGAGAAAGAAGAGCCGCACTTGCATCGCCTGATGATAGCCCGGTTTTTTTGACAGACTTTTCTTTGTCTGCCGATTCCGGTTTTTCCACAGTGGTCGTTTCGGTTTGAGCGACAATTTCATTCTGCGCCAGCACAACATTCTTGGCTTTTTTGGCATTTAAAATCGAGTCCGCAGCCTTTGCGTCTGTGGTTTTGTCCATTCCCGGTTGAATCTTTTTTTGATTTTTACCCGGGGATTTCTCGATTTCCGCCGTGGCTATGCCACTCTTTTTAATACTGGCATTTTTTTTACTTATGCCAGATCCTGGTTTGTTGAGGATGTTTTCGTCACCCGGGACCATTTTTGCGTCCCCTGCTCCCCGTACGGCTGCTTTCGCGGCAGACAGACCCTTGCTGTCAGCCACTCCATCCATGGTGCCGGCAATCATCTTTTCGATCATTGCGAGGAATGAAGATCCGTTTCGTGCAGTTTCAGCTCCCGTTTTTCCGTTCTTTGCAGATTTATGAACAGGTATCTGTTCCGGTTTCTGCGTCTGAACATCAAGCGTTTGCATCACTTACGCACCTCCTGCTTTGAGCCAAAAATTGGCCCGTAGCTGTCGTGATGACAGTTCTACACTTCAATTGTCGAGAGAAGTTACGTTGAGGTTGAATCTTTTTTCTGGAAATAGACGATTAAGGTATCGTAACCGGCTTGTTTGCCATTTTTCGTTGAATTTCGGCGGCTCGGGCAGCAGGCATCAGGGAGAACCAATACGCAACCGAAGAAGTTTTACCGTCTTTTTTAGCATTTGCCTCAACCTGACGGAGAATATCGATCACATCCTGGTCATCCATGGCAAGAAGATTATCGACGGCATTTTTGGGCGGCATACCATTTATATATAGGGCAATTTGATTTATATTTGCCGCTCGGTCGTCGGTTTGCTTGATTATTTCGTTAAAAGACCGCTCACGCTCTTCAACCGAAGCGAGCCGGTCATCGAGTTCCTGAGCTTTTTGAAGGATTTCTCCGTCCTTTCGATCAAGTTCCGTCTGTTTAAGATCCAGTTCTTGAGATCTGAGATCGATAGACTCAAGCCGTTTTGCGATACGGTCGGCATCCAAATCCCCATTTTCTGTGGGTAATGTTGAAATTCCCTTACGGGGTGTCGCACCGAGAAGTTTATAGACAGGGGCAAAATATTGTCTGGATTCAATAATTCCAAGATAGTCAAACCACAAGAGACCGCCGGCGGCGAGTAACAGTATCAAAATAAAAAGAATGATAACCCGACCTATTGTACCGCGACCCGCCACGTTTCCTCCCTGGCACCTCAAATAAACACTGACAGTGCAAAACTATTTTATCTATTATAACCACAGACTACGGGGTATACAAGTATCTTTTTTCAGAGTGAAAGAGATGTCCTCCATGAAAACGAGGGATAGAACTGGCCGGCTCGAAGCGAATACGACTCTTCAAACGTTCCTGATATCACGACGCTAGAAAGAATTCCTATAACAAGGGATGCGTCGATCGAGGTTCGGCAATAGACCGAATCTATATACATCCTTTTTTCGCTGTCCGGGAAAAATAACGCGCTTCGGTATCCGCTTGAAATTCTGAACCGGTTGGCATACAGGGGAAGATGAGGAATTCCCTTCTGGATTTGAAGAGTCAAAAGTCCAAGCTCTGCGTCAAGACCAAATGCTTTTGATGAGGATAACTCTTCGTATTTTGAGCCCTGATATTCCGGAAACGCAGGAATATATCGGTTAAAACCCGCTGAAAATTGCCGGACGCATCCGGATGTCGCATGTATGTTGGCGGGTCCAAACTCCAAACCATCAGCCCAGGCTGCCGATCCGCTTAACGCAAGCGGGATAAACGGGAGCTCTGCGACAACCTTCGACTGGATAACCGGTGTGATATCACGATCGGGGAACATATAACCACAGTAAGTACTTGCTGCCGCCATATAGCCCGTTTCGGTAACACCAAAAAGGGGAAAAACGGGAACGCTTTTTTGCTTGATGGCAGTCCATTCGATAACAGGTTCCACAGATAGCGATGTAGCCTCGTATGTGGCCTGATAGGGGTTGGCGGATTTACGCACATCAGGCGCATACCATTTAGCCGTTCCTGATAGCGACAGGGAAAGATATTTCCAGGCAGTGCTCGAGTACAAATTCCGGCTCATGGTTACCGAGACGCTTGTGTCACGATAAGACGCAAACCCGAGAATCGGAAAAGCAAGATGATCGGAAATATCAGTTTTGACGGACAGGTATCGTGCCTTGAGTCCGAACTGCGCGTCAAAGTCCACGAAAAACGGTTTGATCGAGACAAAAGGCTCAACCAGAAGCGAGTATCGTTCGGAAGGATCTTCCGAAGCATAAATGACTCCAGGGACGGCATAGGATTTTTGCATCTCTGCCGGAAGAAATGTTATAAACGGAATGTAGTATCCGTTGCCCAACCAGGAAGAGGGATTGTAAGAGCGCGAAGCCGGTTTGTTTGCCGGATATGGAAATGACAGGCCTATTCCTTCCGATGGCGACACTTGTACTAAATCATTTCCAGCAAAACGTAAAGGAATGGACGAATTAAACGAACCGGATGCGCCAACAAGCGTTTTAAGCTCATCATGTCCGGAAAGAGAGGCCTTGTACACAAGACCGGAGTTGTCGAAATTTGGTACCGGAAAAAAAACACCGCCTGAATAATCGGTGTTTTGTAATTCAAGATTGCCCGTAGCCGGAGAATACAGCGCGTATCGATACATGGAGTCGCCATTTACCCATGCGAACGAGAGAACCAATCCTGATAAAGTTTCTGTGGATTGCAGGTAACGGATGCATTCGATCGATTCGGGTAATTGAAGCGTTCCCGATTCTTTCGTTTCCATATTCACCAGTTTAATTTTTCGGCTAAGACCGTTAGCCGCGATACAGGCAAGAATTCCGTTTCCGGCAAAAACAGGATTATATAATGAAGCATATGCCTCTCCCGGTCCGCCTGTCAGAAGAACTTTCCGATTATTATCGTTCCCCCTTGTAATCAATACAAGAGAAAATCGCTGACCATTGGTTTCAACTCCGCAGATCGTTTGCGAATCGCCGGCGAAGGAAGCATCTCGGAGGTTCAACCAGGATTCCGGAAGGAACGACCTTTTTTCCAGACTAAAAAGACGAACCTTTTGCTGCACGAGCGTTCCGGTAACGGCGATGTCAGATACCAAAAGGAGCGTTCCGTCGGGAGAGAAGGATAATCGGTTAATTTCGTTATTCGAGTCAAAAAGCTTGATAATCTTTCCATTTTGTAACCGCATGCAGACTGATTGCGTATTTGAATCGTTCCAGACGATACCTTCAGAACAAGAGGCGAGATTCGAAAAGATCCCCCCGCTTGTTCCTGAAAGCGTCGCGTCGTTTACTTTGAGGTTGGCAGGTATTTGAACCGATTCGCGAAAATCTGCCCAGGCGTCATCAAGAGAAATATGATACACCTGACTCATTCTACCCTGAATGTTGCTGAGAAACGGATTGAATCCGCCGCCCCTCTTCCATAATTCCGCGTACTTTTCCATACCATAGGTGCGCTGGAGCCAGGCCGAAAAAGCTCCGCCATACAGGTACGAACTTTTTCCTCCCGGATACACGTCGAGAGCCCCGGCAGCTTCATTCCATCCAAGGAATTTGCCTTCGATCTTGTCCTGAATAATATACTGTTTCGTTAAGGGATCGTTAAGCCTACCTTCGATCCCGGAACGGCTTTCAAAGGAAACGGTTACCCCTTCGGTAAACGAAAGGGGCATGGTAAGCAGCAAATTCGGAGAAAGGGCATCGCCGAAAATCTCGGATGCCTTTTGCCAGAAGGGAGTGCGAATGTTAAGCGAGATCGCATGCGTCAGTTCATGGTAGAAAACCATGAGAATAGAATTCGTAAATCCGGCAAGACTGCCGTCGACGGGAACCGTGTCGTAGATCATGATCCGGTTATAGGGATCGGGCGTGAAGTAAGCATTCAAAATTTGAACGTCAGGATTGATGTAGACGGGAATTCTGCCCTTCATGCCGGTATTTAATAGCGAGCAAATCTCGTCCGCAAAACCGTCAGCGTGTTCTACCAAAAGAGCTGCTGTATCCGACGAAGCTTCAGGATAAATAAAATCAAAGTAGCGGGTGGAAATAACCGAAGTTTTGGAAGTTTCGGCGTCGAGCGCCGTAATGCACAGCAATAATGCGCATAAAAGGGAACACAGTATCTTTTTCATTATAGATACTGTACTCCCCATTCAGAAAGCTTTCAACGATTTGATTGCATGAAAGTAAGGGCAATGCCCGTTTTTCCCGCGCGGCCGGTTCGGCCTATGCGGTGCACGTAATCGTCGTAGGTATTTGGCTGGGAATAGTTGATTACATGGGTGATATCGGAAACGTCAAGACCGCGCGCGGCAACGTCGGTGGCGACGAGAATGTTGATCTCGTCGGTTTTGAGGCGCTTGATCGCGCGGGAACGCTGGGACTGGCTTTTGTCGCCGTGAATCCGGTCAACTTTGAAACCGCGTGCGAGCAGTTCCTTGGCGAGCCGCTCGACAAGCCGTTTCGTGTCGTCAAAAATAATAACTTTCGAACATTGCTGATCGATCAGAATGTCATGAAGCTTGTCCAGTTTATCCTCTGCAGAACCAAACCAGATCACGTCCTGGCTTATGCTGTCAACCGTGGCGCCGACCCTTGTCGAGACGGTTACGGGATTACGGGCAAAACGCCCTATCAGTTTTTCGATTTCGTCTTCCATTGTAGCCCTGAAAAAGAGCGACTGGCGGACGGGATTCACCCTTGAGAGTATCGACGTGATGTCCTTGATAAAACCCATGTCAAGCATGCGGTCAACTTCGTCGAGAACGACGCGGTTGAACGTGGCAAGATTAAGAGTTCCCTGTCCGATATGATCCTTGATACGGCCCGGCGTTCCGACGACGATGCGGGGCATCGCGCGAAGCGCTTTTTGCTGGAGATTCATAGAAGCACCCCCGATCAAAAGGGCGATTTTGAGATTACATCCCTTGGAAAAGCTGAGCATTTCCTCAACGATCTGCTGGGCAAGCTCTCGAGTAGGCGCCATGACGATAAGCCTGTTTTCCATATGGGTTATCAAGTCATGAATGAGGGGAACCGCAAAGGCGGCAGTCTTTCCCGTGCCGGTATTCGCGATACCGACGACGTCTTTTCCGTCAAGTACGAGTTTGATAGTCTGATCCTGAATCGGAGTCGGGGTTTCATAACCTTTTTCAAGAAGATTGTCGATTATCCTCTTTTGAACCTTGAAATCCTGAAACTGATTCTGCGGAATGTATATTTCCTGTTCGATTTTTTGGGCTTCGCTTACGAAACGTGCCGGATCGATATACTGTTTAACCCTTCCGCCGCGTCCATTCTTAACCTGTGCGGGTCTTGAATTACGCTGATGGGGTTGAACATGTGATCTCGCGCCGTTAGGCGCAGATCGTGTGGGATTGGATGTCCGGGTTTCATTTGAAGGTGTTCGGGAGATTGCAGCACTCCGGCTGTGAGCGGATCCGGGTGCGGCAGATGAAAAGCCGCGAGCCGGTTCGTGACGTACGGTTCTACCCGTTGTCGCTCCGGCAGATCGGGATTGACCCGACCTTGATGAAGTTGCTGTGACTGATGATTGCATGAAAATCCTTTTCCGTTTTACGGAATTAACTACTGATTACTACTATATAATACCATTTATCGCAATCAGAGTCATCCGTTAACATATGAATACAGGTAGAATTCAGTAAAAATCGTTTACTTCCACTTTAATTCAACCTGTACGGGCACAAATCTTTGATGTATCGAAGTAAAATTATCTTGTTTCCCATATGCCAATAGCATTTTCAGGCTGCTTATTCCAGCATAATCAGATGCAGGAAGTGAAAATTCCAGAACCGTTTTTCCGGATGTTTCCTTGACTGCACTCGTCAGCAATTTTTTTACTGCATTTGGCTGATGACTATGACCTCTTCCAGTCTCTTCACTTACAACGGCATTTTTACCATCATCATAACCTAGTATCAAATACGCTCCATCCATACGGTTTGCACCCAAACCAAGTGCTACCCAGCCGGATGTAGGGGCTTCGAGAGCAAAATAAAGCGTTTTTCCGTCGGTTGATACAGCTTGTCCCAAACGCATATCCTGATACGTATCGAGTTGGGGATATTCGGACTGTTTCAGGATACCATCGGTAACAGGAACCGCGCTTCCGGCAGGTATTACCTGGCTAAAACCAAGACCAATCATGGACAAAGACAAAAAACATACAAAAAGTGATTTCTTCATATCAAACTTCCTTTTGATTAAACTAGGCTCTTTCGACCTTTGAGCCGGTATACAAGATATAATACTAATGAAAAAATCATCCAACATGCCATTACTGCAATTCCTGCAAAATTTACAGTGTAACTCGAGCTCGTCGCGAGAAAAACATGAATCAGTATGACAACCCCCGCTATAACCGTAACATTATGCAAAACCCGGGAGCTTTTATAATTTAACCCGGTTTTTTCGTATACAAACGTTTTCAGTTTCTTCAGCATATCGAGTTTTAACCAGAACGTGTTTGCCATAAAAAGAACAGTAAAAACGATCACGACTGCAAAAATCCACCAAGCTACAGAGCCAAAAGTAGCCTGAAACGATTCTTCAGAATAACCGTTGCTTTCTTTAAGTAATTTGTGCGCCAATGCGACGATAACAATACATACCGGCATAGTGCTGTGAAATGACACAAAACCTTTCATTCCCAATGCCTTGACGGCAAACGAGGGTTTTGAGGCCAAAAAGAACTGGTTACAAATCATTATAAACGCATAAATTCCCAAAATGACTGAAAGAACATATGAATTGAAGGGTGACCCAATGCTGGTCAAATAGAGAAAGACAGGAACGAGCGGCACGATAAAATAACCGATAAAAAATAAAGCTTTTTTCATTTGAAAACTCCTTGAAACTACGTTGGACGATCACTGTAGAAAGTGTACTTGTTGGTAATCGAAAAAGCTACCCGAACGACACAATTTTTTGCATTCGTGGTATACTCCCCTTCCATGACATTTGACTACCGCGCTGAGCTAAACGACGAACAATACGAAGCCGCGACGACGATAGAAGGCCCCGTGCTGATAATCGCCGGCGCGGGCTCCGGGAAAACACGCGTAATTACCTTTCGCATGGCATACATGCTCGACAAGGGTATTCCCCAATCGCAGATACTCGCGCTTACCTTCACGAATAAAGCCGCGAGAGAGATGGCTTTGCGAGTCAAGGAATTGACCGGAAAAAAGCTTCAAATGCTCACCGTCAGCACCTTTCACGCATTCGGGGTAAAAATCCTGAGGGAAGATATCCAGCGTCTCGGCTGGCGCGAAAATTTCAGCATTTACGACGACGTTGACCGCAATCAGCTAATAAAGGAAACGGGCCGCGATCTTGGCTTCACGGCAGACGCGCTCGACGTGTATAAAATCGGAGCGCTTTTTTCTTCGGTAAAAGTTGGCATGAAACATTGGGGCGAAGGCGCTAACGACCAGTATCAAAAGCTATACGAAGAATATCAGTCCGGATTAAAACTCTACAACGCCGTCGATTTTGACGATCTGATAATCCTTCCGATAAAGCTATTTCGCGAGCATCCCGAGGTTCTGGAAAAATACCGCGAGAGATACAAGTACATCATGGTCGACGAATTTCAGGACACGAGCGTTCAGCAATACGAGTTCATGCACGCGATGGCGGACCGCAACGTATGCGTCGTCGGCGACGACGATCAGTCAATCTATTCATGGCGCGGCGCGAATTACGAAAACATCATTCTGTTCGAAAAGGATTTTCCCGGCCTCAGGGAAATCAAGCTCGAGCAAAATTACCGGTCAACGGGGACAATCCTTGCCGCGGCGAACGGCGTCATTGCGCACAACACCAACCGGAAGGAAAAATCCCTGTGGTCCGGAAACGACTCAGGCAAACCGATCGAAATATTCTTTCCGGAAAACGAGGCAGACGAAGCCGATTTTGTCGCAGAATCCATTCAGGGCATCAGGATGAACGAAAAACGGAGCTATGCCGATTTCGGAGTTCTCATCCGCGCGAACACGCTTTCCCGCGCGGTCGAAGAAGCGTTTCTCGAGGCGAACATACCGTACATCATGTCCGGCGGAACGAGTTTTTTCCAGCGAAAGGAAATCAAGGACATCATCAGCTATCTCCGCGTAATCGCCAATCCCGACGACGATATTAATTTGCTCCGCATTATCAACACGCCGAGGCGCGGGATCGGCAGAAAATCCATTGAGGATATTTCCGCGATCGCAACCGCGAAAAACTGCCCGCTCTGGACGGCGATAAACGAACTTATCGCTTCGGATGAATCGCCCATAACCGAAAAGACAAAAATAGACCTTGAGCAATTTGTGGAGTTCATTACCGAACACCGCTCTGTGATGCTTTCTGGCAAGGACCTTTCGAACAAGGTTAAAAAAATGGTCGACGAGATCGATTACTGGAGTTATCTCGTTCAGGAATACCAGAAAAACGAAAAAGCCGCGCGCTATAAATTTCTGAATATCGACAGTCTGATTAATTCCATTTCAACCTGGGAAAAAGATCCGGACAATTTTAAAAAATCATTGTATGATTATCTGAACCGCATCACGCTGATTAGCCGGGACGACATGGAAGACGACGAGGACAAGGGAAAGGTAAACCTTATGACCATTCACGCCTCGAAGGGCCTCGAGTTTCCCGTAGTGTTTATAATAGGCGCGGAGGACGGAATTATTCCTCATGCGCGAAGCATGGAAGAGGGCGACGGAAATGTCGAGGAAGAACGGCGTCTTTTTTACGTCGCGATCACGCGGGCGCGCGACAAGCTTTTTATCTCAAGCTGCCGCAGGAGGCGCAAGATGGGCGGCGTGGTCGAGTGCACGCCCTCGCCCTTTCTTCAGGAAATACCGGCAAGCCTCGTCGAGTATCACGAGCCAAGCGAACCGGTCGAGACGGACGACGCTCTCGATATTCTCGCAAAAATGAAAGCGAAATTCACGATTTAAACGGAGGTGCCTTATGGAAGAAAAAAGTTTTTTGCCGGATAAAAGACCCGTCATTGCACACATCCTTGCGCAACTTTCCCTGCCGCGGGCGACTATTGAACTGATATCAAAAGGCTCGAATCCCGCAGACCTTCGGGTATATGGAAACCCGACGCCAGTATGGGGGCTACTCTATTTATGCGACACGGGCCTTGGATTTTTTATACATCCATCCAACAATTTTATGGCTCTCGGTTTCCGAACCTCGCCGGATTCAGATCAAAACGAACCGATTGACCTGTTCATCCCGTTTGAACAAATCGCGCGCAAAGAAATACTTCATCCCCGAATGCCAAAAACCAGGCTTGGCGCATTGCTTTCCCGATTCATTCTTGTGGGTAACTATACTTTTATAATTTCATGGAAGCCTTCGGAAAGCGCGCATACATTGCGATTCAGCATCGCAACCGACACGACTGCATTTGAATCAGCGCTTAACGAACACTCAATGATCGATGACAAGAAATCAATTACTTCTGATACTGAGCTTGCCCGCTGAATCGATATAAAGCGAGTATTCCACATTTTCCCGAAAGGATCTTACTGTCAGCGTTTGATGGTACAAATGTCCCAAAAAAGAGGGCATCCATTCCTCCGACCGAACGATAAAAAAAAGTCGCTTGAGCGCCTTTTGCTCGTCGCTCCTCAGTCGAAGTGAATCATAAATGACCGGCAACCCGGAATCATTGTAGTACCTGACAAGATTTATACCGCGCCCCTCGGCCGTTGCGTCCGTTGAAACCTGATACGGAAACACAATCCATCCCGATGAATTGGCGATCAGTACGCAATCGAGCTTGAGTTCCCAGCCCGGCCATGACCGCTCGAGAGTTCCGAAGAGATCACCCTCGGCCGTATAAAAGGCGATACTTGCGCTTATCGTATCGCTTGACCTGCCATAAACCGTCACGGTAACCGGCAGCCTGGATTCGGAATTCGAAAACCGCCGTAATGATGCGGCGCTCGTTTCCGGGAAAAAAAGCATGGGCAAAAAAAAAGAACACGCAATAACCACGAAAACAACAGAACAAAATCCGCCAATTAGCAATGCGCGTTTGCGAAACTGCCCGGCGGTCATCGGATTAAGCCTTGCGCCTTAGGACTGAATATACTTCGATAAGCGTATTTAGCGGGTATCGGCCTCTGTTCGCGGGGCTCGTAGAAGGAAGTCCGATCGATTCGATCCCCGTCGCGCTACGGCAAAGCTTCTTGTATAAAAGGGTTGCTTTTTCTCCCGTGGTATAAACCGTCTTTATTTGCGCTTTCGCAAAAATCCCCGCAAAGTCGTTCGCTATCGGCTTTTTTATTGACGAGTCTTCCGCGCCGTCGATTTCGCAGCTCGCAAGCACATCCCAAAGCGCGATGCCGTGAGACAGCACAAGGCGCGTTTTTTGTTCATTGGTGTACGGGAGCGGTTCGTCAAAAACAGCCGAGAGTACTTGCCAAAAACGGTTCTGCGGATGGGAATAATAAAAACCGGCCTCGCGCGACGCCGGAGATGGCATCGTTCCGAGGATTAAAACGGAACTCGATGCGTCGTAAACAGGTTCAAGCGAATGGCATACAAAAGAAGTTTTACTCATATTTCGAGTTCCAGTTGCGGACTTTTCGTCCGCTTATTGTTTTTTGCGCCGCCTTCCGGCAGTGCAAGCGAAGGCGCGACGCGTCCTTCAATCAGTTCGATAAAATAATTTTCATCGATCATTTTTATCCCGAGCTCGCGAGCCTTTACGTTTTTGGAAGATCCCGACTCGGGGGTATTTGTAACGAGATAGGTTAAGCCCTTTACTACGGCGCTTTTTGCCTGACCGCCGAGTGACTTGATCCGCCCCTCCGCCTCACCCCGCTTCATCGATAAAAGCTCGCCGGTGAAGCAAAAACTGATTCCGGAAAGTATGCCGCCAGCGAGAGGCGGAAGAATCTCGACGGATCCGGACTCGAGCAAGCTTTTCATCTCGCCCTGTAATGTATCAAGACCGAGCTTGAGGGCATGCGCCATTATCTCCCCAAACTGATAGACGCCGGCAAAATCCTCCTCGCTCGCGGCCATAAGCTTATCGAGAGTGTCGTATCCCGCGCAGACCAGTTTTTCGACCATCGTTTCGCCGATACCCTCGATGTCAAAACCAGCTACAAATGAGGGAAGAGAAACCGTTCTTTTAGCCCTGAGCGACTTTAATACCTTGGCCGCGCTCAGCGTTCCCATTCTGTCAAGGGATGAAAGCTCGTCCTCGGTTAATGTATAGAGATCGGGAACAGAGCGGACGCGGCCGCCTTCAAAAAGACGTTTGATCAAATTAACGCCGAAGTCACGGACATCGAGAACAGAAATCCATTTTTCAAGCCGGTGGTGTATCAGTTTCGGACAGGAAACATTCGGGCAATAAAGCCGGGTCCCCTCGTCCATCAGTGCGGTGCCGCATGTTCCGCAGGAAACCGGTTGGTCGATGGGAATCGTACCCTCAGGATTTTCGACCAGAGCCTCTATCTTTGGAATTATCTCGCCCCGTTTTGTCACGACGACGCGACTTCCGATGCGAAGATTCAATGAAGATATCATGTTCGGATTCGCAAGATTCGCACGCTGAACCGTCGTACCCGCGAGCTGAACCGGGTCTATTCTTGCGATCGGCGTATAGGTCGCGCCTGATTCGCTCCACTCGACCTCGCGAAGAACGGTAACCGCTTCCTCAAGGCTGAACTTGAACGCAATCTGCCTCTCGGGTCTCGATCGCGAAAGATCATCAGGATCAATTTCGCGGCCCTTTACTACAAGACCATCAATGTCATACTCAAGCGCACTTCTTTCGTCCATCACGCGAGCACGAAAATCAATCACTTCCTGCGGCGTTCTGCATATCGTCATCTTTACTGCGGTAAAACCCGACGCAGCAAGCCAGCAAACTTTTTGTTGCTCATCCGCGAAGGGACTATAACCGGTAAAGGGACTTCCGGGAATTCCGGGAGCCGCATCGTAACAAATTACCGAGAGGTGCTCGCTTCCCGTGCCGTCTTTACGTTTCATCAGTCCGTTAGCCGCATTCCTGCAGTTTGCCTTGTCGCTGTACAAGTCCCGAAGCACTGCATGGGTCATGACCACTTCGCCGCGAACACCGCCTGAAAAAGGATGCCTTCCCAAAGGTCCCGAATCGCCCGAGAGCGTCTGAACGACACCATTCATCTTTCGCGCATTCGCGGTGATATCATCGCCTATGCGCCCGTCACCCCTGGTTACGGCGCGAAAAAAAACGCCCTCGCTGTATTGTAGTTCGAGACTGGCACCGTCAAGTTTATACTGAACGAGATATTCATCGAATTTCATCTTGGATGCCCATTGGATAAAGGCTTCGGGATTCGCCGCCTTTTCCTGACTGCCCATGGGAATCAGATGATATTCTTTGGGGAAACCGTCGGTGCTTTCCGAATTAATGGTTGAAAAAAGACTGTTTTTCGGATCAAGAATTTTAAGCTCGTCCCACAAAACGTCGAAATCGGCATCGGTGAGTTCGGGAATTCCGTTGTAATATAAATCCTGATGATGGCGTATCAGTTTTTCAAGTTCGCGGACGCGGCGTGACGCTTTCGGATCGCTTGCCATTTGACTCAAGCCTCCGTTTTCTTTTTCCTGAACATAATCTCGAAAATTTCATGATTTGCTTTCAAGCCTTTTTCTTCAAAACGAGTCTCGGGTCTCCAGACCTGATGCGGAGCGAATCCCTCGTACATCGTTTCGAGTCCGGGTGTCGCGGTTAACTCAAAATAGGATTCTTCGCCGTAGGGTTCCCAGTCGGTGACAATATAAATATATCCTTCGCTCGCAAGTTTACCCGCAAAAAGGTCGGTACGCGGTCGCTGGACAAGACGTCTTTTATGGTGTCGTTTTTTCGGCCAGGGATCAGGAAAAAAAATATGAAAAGCCCCGACCGAATTTTCGGGAATCATGTATTCGAGCACTTCGAGCGCGTCGTATTCGATAATACGCACGTTGGTCAGATTTCTCTTTTCAATTTCGCCAAGAAGCCGGCCTACCCCTGCTTTATGAACTTCGATACCGAGATAATTTTTATCGGGATTTTCTTCCGCGATTATCGCGGTAGCCTTACCCATGCCAAAACCGATTTCGATCGTTAACGGAGAAGTATTCTCAAAAACATCGGTAAAATTTAAAATTCCTTCCTGAAACGGGAGGCACCATCGTGCTTGGTGAATGCTATAGTCGCGTTTCTGTGCTTCGGTCATGCGACCGGCTCGTAACACATAGGTATGTACCCCACGTAAACGGTTAGTACTGTCCTCTTCGGTCTTTTCCATATATATATTCATTTTACTCTATATTTACGGGTATCAACAATACCCCGGCAGATCCGTCGACATTCTCGGTATAGCATTGCACCGAAGATACATCCCTTGCATAGGAACGTAGAGTTTCTATTGTTCCGGAAACAGTCGATTCGTGGTCATCAGGAAGCATCCACGAATAAACAAGCTGCATTTGCGCATTGTACATAAGTAAATACGTGCGAGAAAAGGAGGAAGTGGTCGAGTTGCGCTCAAGAGTCCAAGAATCTCCATTTACGGTGAAATGAACCGGGGCATATTCGGGAAAGTCAGGTTGAATCAGATTAAACGTTTTAACCGACTCGTTACCGGCAAGATCGGTCACCGTTACGGTGTATGTTCCCGATGGTAATTTCGCATCGCCGGGAGACGCAAGACTGTTTGATCCCGTCCAGCGATCATTTCCCCGAAGACGCACCAAGGCATTGTCATGCGAAATATTCCATACGAGACCCGTTGCGTTATGGGTTACGGTTATTGAATTAAAATCCGCTGCTCCGTCGGCATCGTCAAAATAGACAAAAACCGAAAGACGCTCCGCAAAAGCGCCCGTTGGTCCCTGAACGCGTAAAAGCTGCACCATACAGGATCTTATTTCAGGGTTTGATTGCGAACACGAGAACAATAAAGAAAAACAGCCGAACGCTAACAAAAAGAGACACAAAAATGTCCATAACGATTTTTTGGTATCCATGCGTGCTCAAAAAATAAAAGAGAGGCTGATAACGGTCAAGTCCGTATCGCGAAACTGGTTTGCCATAGATTCAAACTTGACGTTGACTTTGTCGCAAGCTTCACTCAGATAAGAAAGATAGTACATTCCCAAATTGGTATCTTCCTCGCCTTCAGGGATTTCCTTATAAAAGTCTATCAAAGATTTTTTTTTGAGATCGGCATTTTTTTTGTCATTGATGCTTTCCCTGACGGTTTCGGACTGGTCATCTTTATTATACAGGGTAATCTGAAGCTTACCCTGCGTACCAATAGATGTATTTCCGCCCCCGAGTTTCCAGGAAAGATAGACAAGCTCATGCTTGCGTTCCAGCTCCGCAATTACTTTCTTCCGGATATTCGGATCAAACATAACGGTGTTCGGGTCAACGGTCCCCTTGTACATATTCTTGACTTCTTTGCGCAAGCTTGCATTTTCCGCGTTGATTACCAGCTCCATCAGCATCAAAGAAATATATTCCGCTATTTTTGCCTTATCCATATATTCGGTAAGGCTAGACCTGATCGTCCGGAGAATAGTCTCAAAACCATCGGCATCGCGAAATTTCGTAATGATAAACCAGGTAAACGGCCGTAAATTATTCATGAATTTTTCGCTTAAAAGCAGTTGAATGTTCTTTTCTTCAGGTAGAAGCGAGGTGTTTTTGTTAATGAAAGAATATAAAGGGGAAAGAATGTCCTGCTTGGCCTCAAAAATAATTTTTTCATTTTTTTTCAGCACTGTTCTAAGGAAATTTTCATTTATATGAGTTTTTTCGTCGATTATATTCGCAGGATTGAGTCTATTCCATTTTTTGATGACATCTGAACTAAGTATTTTGTTAAAAATATAGGCATCGTATTGCCGATACAGGACCGAGTAAACTATTAGCTTGGAAAGATCCATTGTTTCTTGGCGCGATGATACAAATTCGGGTTTTGATATTTCAATCTTGGAAATATAATCTATAAGCAGTAGTCGTTGAACCGTCGCCGGCGTGAATTCATCAAGGGAAATTCCATATTCTTCAACATTATCCGCCAATTTGAATTTAAGCAGTTTTTTATTTTGTCTTATAAAGAATGTAGAACCTTCCTGGGTCAGAATGATTTTCAACGGCAGGTTGAGTATACTTTTTTTTTCACCAGCGCCCATGCAGACTCCCCTACGATCGTCAATCGTTGCCAGTATATACTAGATCGATTTGTTTGTACACGCTATTTATCGGCAGTTTTAGCCCCAAGCTGTACCTGTCTTGACTTCAACAACGGAGAGACTTTATCCTGATATAATATGAACTACCGTTTTTTTCCCTCTTTAATACTCTTGTGCATCATGGTGGTGGTTCCTTTACATGCCCTGGAGAACAAAATCTATGCATTTGGACCTAAAACCGGCCCGTTACTCGTATTAACCGGTCCCGCCGGCACTAATTCTTTTATGGAGAACAGGTTACAAAATCTTTGCGAATATTTTTCCGCTCATATCCCCAAAATTCGCATTACGATCATACTTACTGAAAATGATTATGCAGAACTACCGAGAAGTATTGAAACGAACTACCCGGAAGGAACGAACAAGCTGTTGTCTCTTATATCCGAAGAAGAATCCGTAGCAGTAATTCTTCTCCTCCCGGGCAAAGACGATTCAATTTTGGTACGAAATGGGGTTCGCGGTAAAACCTCACCGGCATGGCTTTTAAAAACAGTATCCGTCGCATTGTCCGACTCGACCATACCATGGAGTCTTGAGGAATATCGAATGCCGATATATCGCATGGGATGGATAGACGAAAACGATCTTCTCGCGGATTATTTACATGCGGGTATACCGGCGATAATTCTTGAAAGCGGGTCAAACTTGACGCCGGTGCTTTCACAAATTGCCGAATCCATGACATCCGGAATTCCCGAAACACATGACAATCATTACCTTGTATACAAACTGAAAGACTCACTCGCCATAACCGGTGAAAACATCCTGGTTCTGATCATGATAATCGCAAGCGCTGTTATTCTTATGGTTCTTATCATATTCAGTTTCCTGTTCGGAAAAAAAAGCGATCAGCATTTCAGGGACTTGTTCCACGTTTGGTGGCTTCCGTTTCTCTACCTTTTAGTCAATGTTCTCTCCCTATACGGGGGCCAATTGATCGTATCTTTCCTTTTCCACTTCAGATTCGGAAACGATAAATCATGGACTCTGATTCCCGCTATTGCATTTTTTGCGAAAGTAACCGTGGCATGGTTTTTTATCACTCTTGTCGCTTCCCTCAATCGATTGATACGCTTTCCGGATGACAGTTTTATTTACGGCTTTATCGCAAACATTGTCTGCATGATAAATATTTTTGTTTTTTCCTCGCTTGATTTTTCGCTTTCAATTTTATTTCTTTCGGTATATGTCATATCTTTTATCGTCTATCACGTTTCACGTCCCATAGCGCAGGTCCCGGGAATCTTGGCCATGGCAATACCGTTTATTCCGTATGTTTTGGCACTGATAGCCGGCGCTGATGCCAGCATTGCGCCTTTGTATACAGGTTCCGGTTTTTGGAATTTCCGGATGGCGCTTTTTGTAATGCCATTTCAACTCATGTTGACCCGTCTGTCCCATTCCGTCAAATTAGATGCGCAAAAAAATAAAATATTCATACCCGTAAATCTTTTTATTGTACTTTTTTTCACGCTCGTCATGTTAGGCTTTATTCTTTTTTATCCGGCATGGTCGGAAAAAAAGCCGCTTGAGACGCATATAATTCAAACCATAGATTCGAATGGCAATCATCTTGAAACAATAATCCCGGTCAACCTCCCGAATTTCGTCGTCGATACCGATTCCGCCATCGCATCTGACCCATCACTCGGAATTTCTTCAGAATCCATAATCGAAATAAAAACAGGTTCGCAGCTTTTGCTTGAGCGCCAATTAGTCTCCGTCTCAATACATACCGCAATACCTGTGCGAAAAATGGAGGTCGACGTTCAAAGCGAAGCAGGCATAGCCGTATACGATGCATCAATTCTCTTTACTTTAAAAAACTCGGGAAGGAACGCTGTTTTCATCTCGGAAACGAAACCGGACAATCCCTGGACTTTCAGTTTTTCATCAAACATCGAGTCTCCTCTTAAAATAACGGTGCGGGCATGGACGCGCGATAACCCGTGGGGCGTCGTAATACGCAAGAAAGACATCAAGACCGATTACCTTCTTGAAGTTGTCAGAACCATTGAAATGCCGATTCCCGCAAACGTGCATAAAAAGGCAAGGCAATGACGGTTAAGCCCATTTTTTTTCATGTCGATCTCGATGCATTTTTCGCCTCGGTGGAACAGTTCGACAATCCGGACTACAGGGGCAAACCGGTTATCGTGGGAGGGGACGCGTCCTCACGGGGTGTAGTCTCAACTTGTTCCTATGAAGCCCGCAGGTACGGCGTTCATTCCGCGATGCCCATGGCCCGCGCGGTCGCTCTTTGTCCGCAGGCGATTTTTCTGCATGGCAGGATGCACAGATACAGCGAAAAATCCCGCGAGGTAATGCGGATACTTAGCGATTTTTCTCCGTCAGTCCAGCAAATCTCCATCGATGAGGCCTTTCTCGATATGTCGGGAACCGAACGTCTGTTTGGCAAACCCGAAGACGTAGCGAAGAAACTGAAAAAAAGAGTACAGGATGAAACAGGCCTAACCGTTTCCGTCGGAGTTGCAGCGAACAGGTATATTGCAAAAATATCATCCGGTCTTTCCAAACCGGACGGGCTCGTTATTGTATCATCGGGCGAGGAAGAAAGCTTCATGAAAAAACTCCGGCTTAAGGACGTATGGGGCGTTGGCGAGAAAACCCGCACACGTCTTGAAGAATCGGGGCTTTCGACGGTTACGGCAATACATGATTGTTCCGAATCCCTGCTCAGGGGAATATTGGGCGAAGCGGGCGGAAGTTTTCTGTATACCGTCGTAAGGGGAATTGACCCTGGAATTTGTACTTCAGCGTCCGCGTCAAGATCGATTAGCAGCGAATACACTTTTCCAACCGATCTTACGGACATCGAAACGATGGAAACCACTATTCTTGATCTTTCCTCCGACCTTATGTACCGCCTACTTGATGAAGGCTATTCAAGCCGCACGGTTCATATCAAGATTCGCTACGGCGACTTTACCACAGTCTCCATTCAGGAAACATCCGATCGAAACATTCTTGATACCGGGGATCTTTTCAGCCGCGCGAAAAATTTGTTTAATAAAAAATATAACAGGTTTCAGCCAATCAGGCTAATTGGCATTGGAATTTACAATTTGACGGAAAAACCGATACCCGAGCAAATCGATCTTTTCGCGGACAAACCTTCCGGCAACCAACGCAAGGTAGAGGAAGCGATTCATGCCCTTACAAAAAAACGCGGAAAAAAAATGGTCACAAGGGCACGCCTCATCGAAGGCCACGGGGGAGAAAAAGATTGAAAAGAACGATCGTTCTTGTATTATGCGTATTTCTGTCAACTCGCTTATGCGCACAGGAGATACCCAACGGGCCAAGCACGGACGCCGCGTTTCTCGCCAAAATAAGCGGCCTTTTCATACTGGAGGACCCTACTTCTATTTACAATTTCAGCATCAGGGATAAAGAAGTAGAATTTATCCTTGACGGTTCATGGGCTATGGATCTTTCAAGCGCGATGCATATTTCATTCTCGAAAGACTTATCCTCATACACTTTCATTCCTCCCGTTTTTGCGCAAACCGTAAACCTGTCCTCCTGGATATTCCTCGACAAAACATGGTATTTCGAATCTTCGTTCGCGGAGGAATTTACCCGCAATACGGTTGCCGCCGGCTACGTCGGAAATGACGATACCGTGATCAAACACGTCAGGCTTGGAAATTCGGGCATTTTATTCCCGGAAAATTATCCCTTCGTCCGGGTCGGCGGGGGCACGGCGATCGCACCGGGCATTATGGGAACCTTTGCCGGAAAAACATGGAACGCAGACGCCGTCGTGCGTTACGATACCGCGGTTATGCGCCAGCTTGTTCTGTCCGGCATGAATGAAGTTACGGATACGTTAATTCCGGTCACCTCACCCGTACGGGGCAAATGGTTTATCTTGCCTGATGCGCCGATAACGGGTACGGTATCCGTTTTTTTAGAAGACGATACGGGCACGCACCATGACTCCAAAGGAAGAAATTGGCGAGAGCTGAGCGCGTCGGAATTCCGTATCTCGGGAATTTCCGGAATAGTGGAACTTGAGGCCGCAACCTCGGCGAGCGTAGCTGTAATATATAGCGGTAGCTATGCAATTTCGCCAACCCAAGCCGGAACAAGCCTTGTTGATTTCGTAAAAAACACGCGAGACTATTTTGTTAGCGCAACCGGAAACGTAATTATTGACGACTATTTAAAAAACGCGAACGCGTATATCGGGAGCATCGACGGGCAAAATGCCCTGATCGTCCGTGAACGAGGTTTCTTTTCGCCATTCGAGGCGCTCTTCAGATATTCTGCGACGGGAAGCGATCTTGATTCGGTATATACTGATAGCGGGATGAATCCTTCATGGCTAACCGTTGACTCATACAGCGAATCATATGCGGAGATTTTACTCTCGAACGCGGCAGACAACGGATTTGATTACATCAGAACTCCGGAAGCCCGCTTTCCGCTTGAACGCGCGTTTCCGCTCCTGTATTTCCCGGGGTTCGGCGGTAAAAAAATCCAGACCGATCTCGCTGTCAGATCGAGAAGTTATACGCCCATATCCACAATAGCGCTCGGAGACGAAGTGATCGCTGGAACAATTCAAGTGACGAGAAACGGAGTCACGGATACGGCATTTACCTTTGACGATGCGGCAGGCTCGCTCACATTGGCGAAGCCTCCTCAATCCGGAGAAACCATAAAAATTTCCTGGCTTAACACGGATCAATCCACGAGAAACGCGACACTGACCCTCGCGCTCGGCATAAGGTGGAAACCGGTTCCATCGCTCGAACTCTCAGGCGCTTCGGCATTCAGGTGGAATACTTCGAAGGATGGTTTCACAGATTCAGGGGAAAACAGCCCGGGTTCGTATATAGTTTCATCGGGAATTTCCTGGACTGGAGCCCGCGTCAGCGCATCGACGTCGTTCGACTTCGACATTACCGTTCCGGATACCACCGGGTTTTATCGCATACTCGGTATGGACTCAGGCACACGGACCATTAATCCGGCGGAAGACTGGTACAAACCAATATCATCATCGATTTCGCCGGTACTCGGGAAACCATATGCGGACAAATCGACAGCACCTCCCGTTATACTCGATAAAGCGGCGCGCATTGACCTTGAGGGTACGAACGGAAAAAGCATTTCGTCGATCATCGATTCCGCCGTGTCCGGGTCAGTGCTTTCACTCTCCTGCAGTCTTCCCTCCAAATCAAATTGGGCAGGAGCCGATATACTCGCGGGAACCTCGGGCATGATAGATTTTTCATCAGCGCAGACCGTAACAATCACGCTCAGAAATCCGGGGACGACAAACGAATTCGCCGTCTACCTTCAGCTTGGAAATTATGATTCCGATTCCTTCGAGGACAGCGCGACAGTACGTACGTGGCTGCTTCCGACTCCGGTCGCAGGCGGCGGATGGAGAACCGCAAGCATACATCTGAGCGATGATGACAGAAGGGCATTAACGGCCGGGAAAGAAATGAGGCTCATTGTGATGCCATCGAGCACATCGACTCCATCCGCGGTGAATCCACTCAAAATCACCCTTTTTTCGGGACCATTTGAGATAATTGATTCGGATTTCGGAACAAGCAGCGGGCTCATTAACCTGGAAGAAACCTCAAATCCTTCCGGCGTTGCAGATGCTGCGGGATCATCATACGGGAGCGTTCTCGCACGCTTTACAAGCGGTGCAAACAACACGGTGCTCAAAGCAGGATTTACGCCGATCAGCGGTCTTGAGATATATGATTTGAATAAAAGCATTGCGGCAATTCCCCTATCATCCTACAACCGGTTCTCATTCTTTATTTTTGCGCCCCTTGTTCCGGATTTTTCTTCAGGAAGCGCAATCCGTATCATTCTCGGTAATCCATCGCCTGATGGATCGGGGACTGACAATGCGTGCGAATTCGAAATCGCGGCATCTGCTATTACCCCGGGAGAATGGCATCGAATTTCGGTAAACCTCTTGAATAAAACAATACAAAGGGACGGAAGTTCCCTCACGGGTTCTGAAGCGCGAATAATCAAACTGGACCGCTCTCTATCACCAACGCACGTTGATATATCATTTGAAAAATGGCCAATACGCACCATCGCCTCTTCCTCCGAGGAAATGTCATGGACAGTTTATATCGATGAACTATTCCTCGAGGAGTCAAACCCCGAATATACGGGACGCAATGAAACTGACTTTTCCTGGAAAAAAAACGGACCGCTTCTCAGCGCGGGAAAAATCGCTCTCGTATCCGATACATCGTTAAGCGTCCGGACAACTTCGTCCATTACGGCAGGATCAAAAGATCCCGTCGTCGGTGGTTCCCTGAAAGGAGGTATATCCCTTCTTGCGGCTCAATTATCCGGCTCCATCAGCGCTTCAAGCGGCGCTGAAAAATATCTCGAAACTACCGCGCATAGCATACTCATCCCCATTGGACCAATAAGCGCCAAGGAAGGATACTCGATTGACCTTATTGAAAACACATTGACGCGCGAAGACTCACTCGCGTTTGCGGAAATATTGGGCGGAACGCTGTCCGTTTCTGAAAGGCATTCGGGCATAAAGATGGAACGCAAGACGGGCCTATCGGTTTTCCCAAAGATACCCGAAACATCGATCGGCAATTTTTCGCTTTCGGCCGACTCGCGGTTTTCGCAATCAGGAATAACGCCGCTCGATCCCGTTAATAAAACACCATGGGGAGGTTTATGGACTAAAAGCTTTCCGCTTCTTTTTTCTCCGGGTGAATCAAACGCAAACTCCCGCAACGTGCTGACAGAAATCAAAACCGGTTGGACCTTAAGAAAACCGGAGGACGCCGAACGCTCTTTCGGCCTTTCAGGCCTTGCGCTCGATACATCGCTGCAATCAAAATATGCCTCGCGCACCGAAACCGATTACGGTTCCATTATCTCCTTTACTCTGTCATCTCCCATAACCATTCTGGATATGACTTTGACACCGGAATGGAACCGCTCCGTTGAACAAAACAAGATAACGCAGGCAGGCGGTTCCTATTATGCGGATTCAAAACTGCTAAGCTCTTCGTTTTCCCAACAACGATGGCTTTTTTCAATTCCACCCATCGCTGATCTTTTCAACGCGGATTTAAAAGACACTATCCATGACAATGGTACCTGGTCACGAATTTTCACCAATAAATATAGTTTGGGATGGAAACGCGTTTCCACGGGCGTGCTTTCCGATCTTTATATTCCCTCAACGATTAACGCATCGATACAAAGAGCGACCGAAACGGATGCGAGCTCCGAAAATTTTCGGGATGGATGGACTGCGCCAGTTAAAGCCGGTTTTCAAGCGCTCAATATTGCCGGATCGTTCGGAGTTCTTCATCTGTTTCCCTGGTACGAGCAGGATGAAATCGGACAATTATACGGCTGGACCCCGCATTGGGACAGCCATTCATTTTTATGGAGCGCAGACACATGGCATTCGATCACGCTTTTTTTCCCGAACGGCGGAACGATAGTAGCCGAAAATATCTATCATTATGACTCACCGGACATTGCCAAAAAAAATGAATTGACAAAGGACACAGTCAGGCTGATCTGGAAGCGGAAAGCCGCAGAATCGTTCATTGACATACCTCTTCGCATGATTACAAAACTCGCGCTTACTACCCGAAGAGAAGACAGCGCAAGTGTTGCGTTAACCATACGCGAGAAAAACACTTCGAATATTGCTTACGATCATTTGCTCGCAACCGGCATCGGAAAAAACGGAGAGCTTCGCCTTTCCGCCGGAACAGGATTTACCATTTCGCAAGCAAAGCTTGAGTCGATTGATTTCAGGCTGGGTATCGGCGGAAAGATTACTTATTGAAGCGGCGCAAAATAACCGGTCTCGTCACGGCCGGAACGATTCATCAGATAGGCTTCGACTTCCACAGGAAGATATGCTCGCCCAAAATCAGTCGGCATGGAAGATGTATACGCAAGAACATATGATCCGTTCGCCGCGGAAATAATATCCGAAACGACTGAAGCAAGGCCTTCATTTCGAAAAACATAATAGGACTTGCCGCCGGTACTTTTCGTGAGGTATTCATACTCTCCAGGAGCCGAATTGCGCGTAAGGTAAACTGTCGAGAAGATAACGCCGTTGTTGTTCATATATGAGGCTAGGTCATTTAAGCCATACTTCTTGAAACCGGTATCGGAAACAGAACCGGTACTGAGATAAACCACCGCGCGTTTTTTTGAGGCATTTACAAGATCGTTTACCGCGAGTCGAAGACCCAGATCGAAAGCCCAAGCGCCGGATGCCGCGGCTTTTAGTTTGAGCGCGTTGTATTTTCCCGTATCCGGCGCACCCGCGCCTTCCTGCACGGGAATCGAACCGGCGGATACGATGCGGAGCGTTCCTTTTCCTTTCATCGCCGCGGCAATCTCTGCGATGGCCCCGCGGATTTCCTGCAACTGTTTGTCAGATTCCGGCGAACGGTCTATAAGAACCGTAATATCGCAACTTTCTTCCTTCCATGCCGCGCCCGCTAGCGTTACGTTGCTCGCGGGCCGCTGTTGCTCGGTAACAAGAAAGTTTGGGGATTTTAATCCGACGATCGGGTTTCTGTTTCTGTCCTCAACGCGAACTTCAAGCTGGACAGCGGGGAACGAATCCGAGTAGACGCGTTCGATCTGGACGAACATCCCGCCCACGAGCTCGCTCATCCGCGAAACTATCTGAATGATATTTCCCTTATAATCGGTGAGTATCAGATTGCCGTTTATGTCCGGTACTGCCCCGGTGATGCGCATCGGCGCGTTACCGAGCTTGGATACGTCAAACGAAGCTCCCGTCGAAGGATCGACGACGGTTACGCGGTTAAGGTCTGCGACCAGGAGATACCCATTCCACACGCGTATCGACTCGCTCTGGTTAATCGTTCCGTCAGGAAGAAGCGTTTCCAGAAAATTTCCGGCAGTGTCGAAAACATGCAGGGAACCGCGAGCGGTATCCGCGACGAACACGCGCCCGTCGACGATGGCAATTCCGCCGGGAGCAAGAAAGCCAGGGAACGTCGGGGACTTCGCACCGAAATTAAAAAGGGGCTTTCCGTCCGGATCAAAGACGACAACTCGCGCGTTGCCATAATCGGTCACAAAAATATTTCCGTCGGCGTCAAAAGCGATATATTGCGGTCCGACAAACTCACCATCTCCCCGTCCTTTTTTTCCAAAAGAGGAAATATATGAACCATCCGCGGCGAGCACCGAGATGCGGTCAGACCCGACTTCCGTTACGAGCATTCTGCCGTCGGGAAGGCGGACAAGATCGAAAGGACGGTCAAACCCGGCGACTGGGCCGCGGGACTTGCCAACGACCTGGCCGTTCACGTCAAAGTGCACGAGTTCGTTCGACCCATATGCCGAAACCCAGAAAGTACCGTCAGCAAGGGACACTACGGATACCGGTTGCCTGAAAATAACGCCTGATTCGGTTTTGGGAGATATTTGCCCAGCCTCGACATACCGCGCAGATTCGTCAAAGGACGGATGAACAGTTCGTCGCTCCTTGACGATCTCAATTCTATTTTTTAATAGCACGCTTCCATACCCCGCATCAAGCGCGAATTGCCATTGTTGGAGCGCCGATCCTTCTGCTCCGGTACGGTAGTAGGCTTTTCCAAGCCAGTCAAGAATGAGGGGCTCGCCGGGCAAATAAGAAAGAGCCTTTTCAAAAAGTAAAATGGAATCGTTGAAAGTTCCGCGGTAATACGATTGTATCCCGCGACGAAATTCATCACCGGCAAGTGAGCGGTCAACCGAAGTCGGCGACGCGGTCGCGGCCGGTTTGGTGGTGGCAGGTTTGGTAGCTGCGACCTTTTGCGCCGAAAGAGGCAAACTTAAAAATGTCAATAAAACTATCATGCAGGACAAAATACCAGAAAGCTTTTTCATTGCCGTGGTCCTTGCTGTTTCATAATCTCTGCGAGATGTTTTCCTATTGTACCATTGTCCGGCGCTTTCTCCCGCGCGCGCCGGGTGAAATTTTTCGCCTCGAGATCAAGCCCTAGTTTGTAATAAACCCAGCCAAGGGAATCAAGATACGCGGGGTTGTCCGGTTCCATATCATTGGCCTTTTTCAGCATGGTAAGCGCGCGGGTCAAGTCTCTTCCCTCGTCCGCGAGCACATAGCCGAGACCGTTAAGCGCCGTTGAATTGGTTCCGTCAACAGCCAGAGCTTTTTCATACCACTCGGTAGCCTCGTCGTTTTTTTCGTGCGCGAACGCGATAAAACCGAGCGAACAAAAAACCTGCGTTGATTCATAGCCCGCGTCGATAAGCTTGCGCAGCTCGAAATCGGCAAGCCGCGTTCTGCCTGTCAATGAATAAATAACCGAAAGGACCATACGGCATTGATAAACGCGCGCGAGATCGGTGTCGGCCGTTACGACTTGCTCAAGATACACCAGCGCATCGTCATAGCGTTCCAGCCTCGCATAGCATAGGCCGATATAATATGCCAATTCAAGGTTATTTCCCGGATGACCTGCGGGCACGCCCAAAAAAATCACAAGAGCGTCTTCATATTTATTATTTCGGTACAGCTTTATACCGTCCTTCATCGTGTCTGCCATTTTATTTCCCCACCTTTCAAACCCTGAAAAGAAGCGGTCCCTCGGGACTGCCCGGTGCAATCACCGGCTGAGCGAAAACACGCGAGACGGACACATACCCTGCCTCGACGGCGTCCCAGTCCGTATTTCCGTCGCTGTGCGTCTGTATTTTTCCGCCCCGAAAAAAGCTGTATTTGCAACCATCGGGAGCGTCATGCATGATTATCGAGTCATGATAGTCGCGCCGTGAAACTCCTGTCAGGCGGGCGCCTTTATACGCGAGAAGCGACGGCGCATTTATATTGACAAAAATATCCATAGCGCAAAGGGAAATTAAAAGTTCAAGATTTTCAAGGACAAAACGCGCAAGCGGTTCCCAATAAAAAGGCCCCTCGTCCGACACAAGACTCACCGCAATCCCGGGGATTCCTGCAATTGCAGCCTGTCGAGCGGCGGCAGCGGTTCCCGAATAAATAATATCGGAACCGAGATTCGCTCCCTTGTTAATGCCGGAAATAACCACATCCGGTGTTTCGCTCATGATTCCCTGGGATCCGGCCATAAAGCAGTCCGCGGGAAGACCCGAACAGGAAAATTCCCGTTCTCCGTGATTCCAGAATCTGAGCGGATCATTCATCGTGATGCCGTGAGAAACCCCTGACCGGTTTGTCGAGGGTGCGACCACCCACACTTCATGACGGGTACGAAGCACCGAGGCAATCGCCCGGATTCCCTCGGAAGTATGTCCGTCATCGTTGGTAACAAGGATTCTCATGTGGATGAGTATATCATAAAATGCAGGCACCGTCAGAGGGTCTAACTGTGTATCTGATTGGCTTGAAGCCGAAAATTCGCTCATATTCTTCCATTTTCTGCAAATAGGACTGTTCGTCCGATGAACGGATAATGGCATACGTGCAGCCGCCAAATCCGCGGCCGGTCATACGCGAACAAATCAGGTCAGGAGCGTCCGGAATGACAAATTCAAGAGCCCGTTTGACGAGCCAGTCGAGTTCGGGACATGATATTTCAAAACGGTCCCTCAAGCCTTCATGGGAACGGTTCACAATCCGCGAAAAGGTGACATACTCATGGTTAGTAAGCGCATGCACTGCTTCCCTGACGCTTTCCGATTCCCTTATGATAAAAATTACCCGGCGGCGGACAGATTCGGGAATATCGTTGATTTCCTCAAGAATTTCCTCCGTCATCTGGTTAAAATCGGAGGGCGCGTCAGGATCGGTCTTAACGATCTCGTAGGCACGAATGCATTCCTGGATGCGGCACCCGAGTTCTTCCCGTGCAAGAAGCCGTGGAACGCGCGAATCGGTAAGAATGATTGAATATCCTTCCTGGGGAAAGGGAATAAGATCGGCGATTACCTTATGATGATCCGTTCGGACACAGTAACCGCTTTTGGCCGTCAGGGCGCAGAGAATATCGGCACGGTGAGCGTAGGTTTTCAAGAAGTGAGTGTTTGCACGTTCAAGAAGGGCAACCATGGTAGCGTCATTAAGTGTGGGTGCGAACAGTTTACGGAGGGCAAGCGCTGTGGCAACTTTGAGGGCATTGGGCGTTCCCAACCCCGCGTCTGCCGGAATTTCAGAAAGAATGGTAAAATTAAGGCCAGGAATCTGGATACCATATTCCATAAAAGAGAAAATAACGGCTTTTACCGAATTAGCCCAACGGTCTTCCTTGCGGTATTTCAGATTGGATGCAGAAATCTTTTTACGTTCCCCGAGGGAAACGGAATAAAGCCGATAATTCTGATCAGACCTTGCCGATGCGCACAGGAACAAGTTATGATTAATTGCCATGGAAAGAGTATTACCTTTCGCAAACCAGGTATGCTCTCCCAGAAGATGAAACCGTCCCGGTACCGAAACAGTCACTTCCGGCCCGGTCTCG